>JAESFH010000055.1_pt1 | contig 146177 bp, 114 predicted proteins | sample 9269381 | NCBI WGS metagenome assembly JAESFH01 (sample SAMN14504062, study PRJNA617094) | algae metagenome | isolation source: Aphanothece sp. CMT-3BRIN-NPC111 and co-occurring heterotrophs from well... | place: USA: Clark Mountains Wilderness, California | collected 2010-04-18
CCCTGTTGTACCAAGCTGTGTGGTAGTCTGGTTTAAATTTCAGTGCTTGGTCGTAAGATGCGAGTGCCTCCTCATCGCGCCCTAAATTCCTCAGCGCAATGCCCCTGTTGTACCAAGCTTCGTGGTGGTCTAGTTTAAATTTTAGTGCTTGGTCGTAAGATGCGAGTGCCTCCTCATAGCGTCCTAAATTCCTCAGCGCAATGCCCCTGTTGTTCCAAGCTTCGTGGTGGTCTAGTTTAAATTTCAGTGCTTGGTCGTAAGATGCGAGTGCCTCCTCATAGCGTCCTAAATTCCCCAGCACAATGCCTCTGTTGTACCAAGCTTCGTGGAGGTCTGGTTTAAATTTCAGTGCTTGGTCGTAAGATGCGAGTGCTGCTGCATATTCTTTTGCAGCCGCAAGCAGATTTCCCAGTTCAAAGAATAGACTAGCTCTATAACTAGGTGTCTGATGATCTTCTTCCAGCAGTTCTTGAATTTCTATGATTTTTTCACTACGTTCTTCAGGAGTTAGGGTTAAGTATTTTTCATAGTCTCCCTCCCCAATAACTCGTAATGATTCTTTCTCTACACTTTCTGCATCTGTTGGAAACTCAAATACTCCCGAACGCCAGTCAAAAAAATCTGGGGAGCGCCGAATAAAGTACTTCAATCCAAATAAAGGTAAAAGAAAGACAAAACAAATATTAAAATTATCTCTAACTCGTTCACGTTGTAAGTTTAAATGTCCTAAAATAGGCGGAACAGTATCTAATTTATAATAATCACCCTGACCGCCATATCCAGGTTTTATATATTTAGTAAAAGATTTTTCCAAGCCTTTTATAAAAAGAACATCAATTTTATCCTTATTCGGCAACTGCTCAAGAATATTATATAAATTATCAATGGGTTCTTCTAATCGCAAAACTTCAATTATTTTATGAGTAATGTCCTGCTTAACATTCTTAATAATTTGCTCTCCGACTGCTGGCGAACAGCGGATAAATAATACATTAAAGCCTTTAGCCCGCTTGAGAGCGCGTACTAAAGCTTGATATTCCTCTTCTGGATCTGCTGGTAAATCTTCTTCCCAGTCAGTTATTTCTAATTTCATGGCTGAATTTTAGCGATAGCTTGCTGAAATTCTTTAATATTTTTGATGAGCGGGTGAACATCATACCAACACTGCATCTCCTCTTCTTCATCAAAGTAGCGATATTCCAAAATACAACGATTAAACAACAACTGACGATGCTCAGTATCATGAATTATCTGCTGAGATTTTGATACTGTGGCTAAAATTGACCATTGACGATCTTCAATGCTTCTCCGATAAGTATCTCTGGCTTTTGTAATCGCTCTTTGTACTGCTTTAGCGGTAAGAGGTAAACTGTCTATAAGATGAATCGCTTGTTGCATCATTAATAGCAAATTCCGCACATGACCGCCGCTCATTAAACATAATCTCTCTAGCGTATCTTGACTATCAAATATTTTTGTTTCTAAAGAAAGAGTAGGAGCAAATAATTTAACCCGTTTACCAATCACCTCTTGTATTTTTATGAATCCTGATTCATAAATATTACCATCTGGAGTTTTAATCATAATCATGGGTAATATTTCAGGATCGCTATAAGTATCTTTAAGGTCAACTGCTCGGTTGGAGTAGACCATTGAGATTGGTACGGTGTAGATAACATGGCAATCTAATGCTTGCAGTTGTTCGCTACGATCTAGAAAAATTTCATCGTGATTGCTCCGTCCATCTTCCTTAATGACTGGAACAATTCGATCTAGATTATCGGCAATCACCGCTATATGACTACATCCTGAAGGTAACTTCTTTTTCGCTTCAGCAATAAACTCATTTAAAGCCTTAATCAAAGTAACCGTATGTGGATTTACCTGTTCGCGGATTTTGCCACGCAAACTGGGGACTGCTCTTAAATTTGCTGTCAGCTTAGAAAACTGAGAAATTTGTGCTTCTACAGTTAAACTATTAAATTCTATTTCCGTTAGTGCCAAATCTTTCAATTCTTGCCAGCGGCTTTCTAGCCAGTTCAGTAAAGGTTTAGGATCAGTACCTTTCAAGTCTTCTAGCAAATGGCGTGTACAGGCTAAGAGAATATCGGTATATTGGGCATCTTCTGGGTCAATATCCTCTTCATCCGCAGCAAAATAAACCACACAAAATTTTTGCTCTTCCAGATATTGCTTCAGCCGCAGCAATTCTGTTGATTTTCCTGCTCCTCGATGACCTGCATAAAGTTGGCACGTCATCCGCTTAGAGCGGCTAATCTTCTTACCCAAATTTACCAGAATATCTCCATCTCCCCGCACTTCTGTGCAATCCACATAAAATGGATCTCCAGGTTCTAGAGGTCGAAACGGGTCGAAGGCATTGTAAATGTTATCTAGTAAATCTGAATCCTGAGCCATAAACCAAAAATCTCTTTATATAGCGTCATCGTAACTCAGAGCCAGGAAAATTAGTGCGCTCACAGTGAAGTCTGACGCTACAGGAACAAAACCTGCCTACCCTATGCCTACGGCAGGCCACGCTAACGCCAACGCAGGCTTTATAGTTTAATTTTGCAAAAGCGGAGGCAAGTTTGTATAGCCCCAGACTTTAGCCTGCGGGAGACTTGCTCAGGTTTGTGTATAAAGTAAGCTGGAGCGATCGCTTAACCTGTCAAACTAATAACGTAGCTTTTCGCCATCGCTTCACTGCTGTTTGCAATTCCGCTGATAACCAACTGTCGTACTGAGGATAAACGGGCGATCGCGCCACTAACTCCCATCCCGCAGGCTCTAATATTTCCCTGAGTCTCTGATAGTGGGGATGGGGATAATCGGGATTTACTTCATCTTTTGGCCCAATTCCCCCTAAATCTCTGGCACCAGCATCTAAACAGGCGAGTAACCAACTGGCATCTTTAACTAAATTAGGTGGAATTTGTATAGTAATGTCCGACGGTAGCATCTCACGGGCAACTGCTACCACTTCCGGTAGCTGATGCGGATCGAATGCTGGTGCATCCCAAGTTTGGTGACTTCCTGGACTATGCGGTTGCAAGATAACTTCTTGTATGTGTCCCCAGCGTTGGTGAATTTGCGCGATCGCATCCAAACTTTCCCGCCAATCTTCTGGTGTTTCTCCAATTCCCAACAATAAGCCAGTCGTAAACGGAACTTGCAATTTTCCCGCCCATTCCAACTGTTGCAGTCGCACTTGGGGTAACTTACTCGGCGCGTACCGATGAAAAGTATCTAACAGCTTAGGCGTTAGCTGCTCTAACATCAGCCCCATTGACACATTAACTGTCTTCAGCTGAGCCATCTCTTCATAACTCAGCGGCCCCACATTCGTATGCGGCAGAAACCCCATAGATAAAGCCAATTCACATAAATCATAGATGCGCTGGAACCAGGCGGCGCGTCGTGTTGAGTGGGGATGCACCTCGCCACTGAGAATGAGAATTTCACAAACACCCCAATCTTGTAGCGGTTTTAGCAGCCTTTCTGCCTCTAGCAAAGTTAACCAGGGGCTTTTACCTGGATCGGCACGGAAGTTGCAGTAGGTACAGCGATTAAAGCACTCGTATGTCGGTACGACAGTGTAAGCAGGGCTGTAAGTAACAACACGGAAAGCAGAGGATGTCATAGATAATATCGTGTCCGGTTGCATCCACCTTGTAAGCAGCAGGGAGACAAGGGGAGAAATTCGCTTTCCCACGCTAGCACAACCTCTACTATCGGACTTTAGATAACACCCTAGTGAAAAAACGTAAATGATTATCGATATCTTGATTTATTTCAGTATTTTCATCAATGACTTAGATCACTTCTCAGTGTGATACTTGTCGTTGATGGATAGTGTAATCCTCAATTAAATTGGTATTTAATATCAAACTGAATAATATTTAGACCTAACAAGTATTTATCTAGAAATTCTTATTGATTAGTTTTGATTTTAACTAACTTCCTTTTATAACTATTAAAATTCTGGATATAGCAATGAATCGAAGACGCTTTACATCCATTTTAGTACAAAGTAGTGTTGCACCTATACTTCTTCAAGGTTTTAAGTGGAACAATATGGACTCGAAAGTAAAACGCCCTCGACGAGTGGGAACAACTTTCAGCCAGCTTCAATGTAATTACCTAGGGATTGACTACAAAGAAGCCTTTAAGCAAGTTTGTTCAATGGGGTTTGATGTCATCAGGCTAGGCAGCTATTGGAATGAAATCGAACGGGTAGAAAATGAATTTGACTTTCAAGCCCTTGACTGGCTACTCAATGAAAGCCAAAAACACTCTATTAAAGTAGTGTTGACAGTTGGAATGAAAGCTCCTCGGTGGCCGGAATACCATTTCCCAGATTGGCTTAAAGCCCGCTACGACACTACCAGGCAGGATCAGCCCTTAGACGCTAACCCGGCTATAGCTGAACGAACTCTGAAGTTTATTGAAGCAGTTGTTGAGCATACCAAGCACGCCAGAAACATTAAATACTGGCAGGTGGAAAATGAACCTTTGACACAACTGGAAGTTGCAGCAGGGCGTTTTATTAGTCATGATTTTGTCCAACAGGAAGTGAAACTGACCAGAGACTTAGCACGTCGAGGACAAAAAATATTATTAACGAACGCAATAGGTTTACCGTCTGCTAACGCTGAGCATGACGACCGAGCATTTAAAGCTAGTATAAATTTAGCGGATGCGATCGGCATCAACGTTTATACCAAAGTGGCAATCAGCCCAGACTATTATTTGCAACCAGAAACATCCTACTGGCAAAAACTACAAGAGTGGCAAAAACAACTAAAAGAGGCTGGCAAAGAACATTGGATAGCAGAAGCTCAAGCGGAGCCTTGGGAGTACCAAAAATTAGTAGCAATGGATAAATCTGAATACCCTAGCACATCCCCCAGCCAAGCCACCGACTTAGTTCTTAAACTAAACCAAGTTGGATATGAGACTGTCATGTTGTGGGGATGTGAATATTGGTATTGGCATATGAAGAATGGTCGTAATGCATGGGTAAAAGCTGTAGAGCAACTTGTTGAAGCTTAACAACTTCATTCTTCTCAACAGCGCCAGCGCAACACCTGTTCCTTAACCGGGTTAATAAATGGTCGTCCCTCCTCCATCGCGCGGGCAAACTCTGCCTTTAACTGGTAGTACCAACGCGCCTGGGTGTCAGCATCTTTAATTAGCATCAGAGTTGGATTGTATTTCAAACCCTCCTGCTGTTTGATGACCACATCGCCATCCTGGTTGAGAAATGCCCGTACAAGAGGCTGCAACACAGGCTTAAGTGCTGTCAACAAAGGCATATCCCAATAAAGAAGAGTAGTAACTTCCGTCTCTGTTTCCGAAATAGGTGTGACAGCAGTTAAATTAGATACCTGATGATGCCCAGCCGTAAGATTTTCAATGCGAACGCTAGGCAGACTAAATATAATTTCCGTTTCCGGTTCGCCCCCCAAGATGCTATAAAGACGTGGTACGTTGACAATTTTATGCCGCCGCATTGTAAACCCGTAGGGCGAAGGATCGAAGATTTTGACTTCTTCTACAAGTGATGGAGTTGCTCGCCACCACCAAGCATTATGCACATAAGGTGAGTGAGTAGGGTCCATCAACCCCACTACTGCATGATCTACAAAGCATGGGAACCGTGACGTTACTACTAACTTATAAGGCTGATCGCCGAAGTTAGGAATTAAGGGAATATCCATTTCCGGCGAGGGGGTATCAGCTTTGTCATTTGCTGCCATGTAAATCCAAATGTTTCCTTGGACTTCACGCACCGGATATTGTTTGACTCGGAAGCGGCTAAAATCCAGGTTTTGATCTTCGACGAGGGATGGGATAGCAGTGCAGCGTCCAGTCTCATCAAAGCGCCACCCATGATAACAGCATTCAACCTCTTGCCCGTCAAACCGCCCGCAACTCAGGGGTATGCCCCGATGCGGGCAGATATCGCGCAAGGCAAATACTTTACCATTACGGCTACGGGCGAGAAGCACGGGTTCGCCCAGGAAGGTTTTAGCGATCGCGTTTCCAGGTTTGAGTTGACCGCCTGGCATGGCGTAGTACCAAACGTTGCGTAAGAAAAAGTTCTTGTTTTCCGTCACAGTTGTCCGCAGATAAGTCCTAGTGTGCCTGACGCTTGCGCCAATCCCAGGTTTCCAACCAGGCGATTTTACTCTACCGCCTGTAAACCACACAATCCTCAACAATATATATAGCAGCTACCATAACTGAAAGCTAATTGCTAAAAGCTAACTGAAGGATTGCTATAAATGCGATCGCTCTTATCTCCCAATTCGCTCTGGTGACTTGAATGCGTGTTGATGTCACGACCTGGTATTTAGAAATGCTTGACCCTGAGCAGTTGCGCCCCGCTCTCTCAGACAACCCCAAGCTGCTTGTGATGCAGGCTGAAATTCCCTCGCCTGAATTTAGCCGCTTCCTCTACACCAGCGTGGGTGGTGACTATTACTGGCTAGACCGCTTAGAGGGCACCTACAGCCGTTGGCTAGAATACCTGCAACGCCCAGAGGTACAGACCTGGGTTGCCTATGTCTCAGGCACACCAGCAGGCTACATGGAGTTGCAATTACAGCCGCATAGCAACGTCGAGATTGTCTATTTCGGTCTCTTGCAGCAGTTCAGGGGGCAACGAATTGGGGGACACCTGCTAAGTGTTGGTGTCAGGCAGGCATGGGCAATGGGCGCACAGCGGGTGTGGGTACATACGTGCAGCTTGGACGGCCCCTATGCACTCTCCAATTACCAGGCACGCGGCTTTCAACTTTATAAAGAAGAGACACGCACCCTGGAAGTGCCAGATGAGCCAATTGGTCCTTGGCCAGGTGCATACCGCGACAGACACGCTTGAACCTATAGAGGACTTATGCACTAGAGATTCCCCAACAGAGTTAAAAAGGGGGCGAGTCAAGCTTCCCCCCTTTTTAAGGGGGGCTAGGGGGGATCGAGGTTTCAGGCTTCAAGTGCGTAAATCCTGTTATATCGATAAATCGTTTCTACGAATTCGCATTCACCGCCTGCCGATTGATCTGACGCGGAGTGATCACCCAATCAGTCTGTCCTTGTAAGTGGTCGTAGAGCGCGACTAGGGAGATCATATGCTTAAGAGCAGTGTAGAAAAAAGTCAGCAGAGCGTACTGAAGGAAATACCTCAAAGGATATTTAATATACGCCACCTGCATTGTTACTAGGGTCTGGTAAACACCACTTAAGAGCGTAATCAGCGTCGTCAACCATAAATACCAGTTACTCCAAAGAGTAAAATAGCCTTGATAGAGGAGTAGGCTGAAAATAATAGAATAGATTTGCAGAGCAATCAAGGAAAAAAACTCGCGATAGTACAGCAGATAAGTCCAGTAAGCCTTCTGCCAACCATTAAGATGAGCTGATTTCCAAAACTGTCGTTGGTATTTCAAACTCACTTCTAGCCAACCATGCGCCCAGCGTTTACGCTGAGTCCAAAAAGATTTGAACTTAGTTGGGGCGAGTTCGGTAGAAACAATACTTTCGTCGTGAGTAATTCGATATCCCTGGAGCAATGTCCGTACAGAAGCATCGATATCCTCAGTCAGCATAGTGGGATTCAAACGAATACGCTTGAGAACTGAGGTATTCCAGTAGCCATTTGACCCCCCGAAAATTGCCGTGTCTACCAAGAGGGACTTAGCCGGATGGCTTACTCCATAAATAGACTCGAACTCGATAGCGACAATTTGGGTGAGTAGATTGTCGTCATAATTGCGAATAATGCTACGTCCTTGAACTACGTCGTAATCATGCTCTAGCCATTGCCATGCACGCACGAAGCAATCGGCACAAGGGTGGTGATCGGCATCTAGGATGCAAGTGATAACGCCCGTGACAACCTGAATAGCAGCGTTCAGATTCTCCGCTTTTGACTTGCTCTCCTCTACACGCAGGAGACGCAGTTCCGGGTAAAGTGCCGCCAGATGACGCAGTTCTTCCTCTACTGGGAGTTCTACAGGGCTGTTATAAGCAAGAATTAATTCCAGTCCACTCTGTGGATGCTGGACTTGCGTGAGGATATGGGTGAGGGTATCGAGGATAATATCTTGCTCGTTCGGCAGATAGGCAACTACGATGCATGAGCAACGCGGTAATGGTCTTGTAGCTTGGGAAGGTCTAAATTTTCTGATACCCAGAGTGGCTCTGAACGACTGAAAAAAACGATTAAACTTGCTTTTTTTAGCTTTTACCTTATCCTTAACTAAGCTTTTACACCAAACTAATGTTGCTTCATACATCATCATCAGTGAGGTAAAAAGATAAGCACTGGCAATCGTGAGATGCAGACCAAGAAGAGTCCATCCACTCTGGCGTAGGTAGTAATATAAAATGGTGGGAACACCAATAATTACGGTGTTGCTAAAGATAATTTTATCTAAACTAAAAGGCCACTTTTTAAAAAATAAATTAGCAAAAAACTTACCTTTCTTATGTAAGGTGGTATTGGGTTGGATAGTAGTTTCTCTTAGATCTGAGACACTTTTATCTAATTGCAGTTTTTTCTCATTTACCCATAAAACTTGACCATCTTTAGCAATTTGGCATATATAAAATTCTTTAGCATCGAGAAGCCGTTCTACTTTCAATACTGTCCAGCCCGGTTTATTTAGATAGCAGACGCGATCGCCTTCTATGGGAATCCAAGTCCGCTGTGGCGCGATATGCGATCGCGTCAATATGTAGCTGATATCGCGTAGAACCGCAACTACACTCCGCTGGAGTAGCGGTTGAATGTAATCTGCCAGGACAGCGAGAAGCAGCGTCCCTACAACCATCACAGGTAGCAGCAGGTAGTATAATCGGGGATTACCTTTAACCAGCAGGTTGAGGGTGCGGTCTACGACAAAGTTGTGAATGAGAAAAAAGCTATAGCTGTATCTGCCTAGCTGGATCATTAAAGTCTGCATACGAGGCGAACGACTCAGACTACGCGATACAACCATGCAGATTAGCGTCAGCCCAAGTGGCACTAGCAAGTCAGCAAACACCCAGCCCAACCAATAAAACTGACAAACAAAACCGAGGACATACAGCGGGATGCCTACCAAAAGTGCTTGGCGATCGCTCCAAGAAATGGGGCTGTTTCCTTGTTTATAGGCTTGTGCAACCACCATCCCCACCACAAAGATACTCAGCTTGGACAAGAAGATTTGGAAAGGTTGCTCCGCCGCAGGGGTGTCCAGGATGACATAAGTGGGATGCCCTCCAAGTACGTAAACGGCTAACGCCCGATAACCGATTGTCAGCAGCGTACTCACAAGCAGCAAGTTACGCGCCCCCCAGCGCTCTTGCAGTTGCCAAAGAACAGGGAAGATAAGTGTAAAGCAGATAATTAGTGGTACAAACCACCAAGGGCCGCTGGTAGCAAGAAGCAACTCGCCGCGAACACTGAATAGTAAAGGAAAGGTTGCGGCGGCAAAAGTATGCCATGCATCAGGTATATAGCTGTTGGTGGTAATGCCGATAGCCCAAAGCACAGGATAAGATAGCCAAGCTACTGTCCAAAAAGGCCACAGCAGGCGTAGCAAACGCTTCTTGAGGAAGGCGATAGGTTCTAACTGATGACCTCGTAAAGAAAGTACTAGGCTAAAACCACTCACTAGCACAAAAAAATCCACGAACTGAAAACCGAACCACACGGGGATAGTAAAAATATGCGCTAGTTGCTCGAGAAAGCTGCCTTCCCTAGTTAATGTAAACAGTTGCTGTAAGTTGTCAATTAAACCTGTTGGCTGCGGTGTGAAAGCATAATCAGTAAACAACAGTTGAGCATGATAAAGCAGAATCATGACTACTGCCAAAATACGGATTCCTTCTATCCACGCTTCTCGCTTTGTATTTGATATTTTTGGACTTTTTGTAAATTCAATGTTTGGCGGGAATTTGGCTGTTACCAGAGCACCACTAGCTTCCAATTTTTCCGTGACATCTGCACAGACGCTAACCAAGTATAATAATTCCCCTTCCTGAGAAAAAACCGGATATATTTTGAGTTCATTCCAAAAAGGATGACTATCTTGGCGATAGTTGAGCAGGGTAACTTTTACTTCCCTATTTTGAGCAATTACCGTGCGTAAAAGCTCCTCCATTGGAGGGTCTGTATTTGAACCCTGCAAAAAACGCCAGTTGCGACCAATAATCTCATCTGGTCGGTATCCAGTGATTTTAGAAAAAGCTGGATTTGAGTAAATGATCGGCTTATCCTCTTGGTGAGGATCTACAATGATGACTCCATCTGAAGCTGAATTGATAGCTTCTGCAAATCGCACATCATTAGCAGCAGCTTGTGCCAGTTTCTGATTTGATTTGTGCGAGGTAAGATTAGTCAGATGAAACGTCTTCTCCAAGTCTTCGCGATTAACCCTCTCAACATAGTTTTGGAAGAAATCAGCTAAAGCAGACTCTTCCTTGAATAAGTCAGCAAGATGCTCTTCTGCTCGCTTGTCAGCTTCATATAAAATTTCTGGATGAGCTTCCATCCATAGATGACAAGTCTTAAGATAAGCAACAAAGATGACTAAGCGTTCATAATTCTCAGTTCCCAGTAGATGACGCAGTTGCTGGCGGCAGAACTCTGCTTGCTTTTGTTCTATGGAAATAAATATTGAGCAGCGCAGTAAACTTTCTTCCAGGAGTGAGTTTAACTTTGACAAGGTTGTCAACTCATGGGAGTGTGCCTTAAGCACGCTGAGGTGAAAGTGGATTTCTGTTGCAGACGGCGGAGGTGATACTACCAGATGCAACACCTCCGATCCCTTTATGCCTAGACGGCGTAAAGAACAACTGTGGCAAACTAGACAATAGGAAACGGTACAGTAGCGTGCTAGGTAGGCAGAAAGCTTTTCGTTGAATACGGAGGAAAAAGGATTATTAATATATGCCGCTAGCGTCTGTTGCCACAGGTTATCCAATACATATGGGTTCTCTAGGGCTGGTTCAAAGAAAGGAGGAAAAAAACCAAATTCATCCTCGATCTCTGCTTTAATTTGCTTGCTAGTTCGCATAAATTAAATATTTTATTGCAGATCACAGACTATTTGCGCCATTAAATATATATGAATATTTAATTTTACATATTCATTACTTCCACCGATAGGGAAAGCTAACAATGTTTTTTAGTATTTAAAGCGCATGGGTGGCAGCTTTAATACAGTGAACAAAATATCAGAATTTAATGAGCTTTTTGCCTCTGGCGCTGGAGCTAAAGAGCACGCTAAATCGCTATAGAATAGCATTTTAAAGTGCCTAATTTTAAAAAAGCTACCTCCAATTAACACGCTCGCTCAGAATAATGATTACTGTAAAGATGCAGATTTTTCTAGCTAAGCAAAAGCGTTAGCAGCATTTATCAACTGGTAAGAGCAGAAATGAAAAAGCACTGTCAACCTAATTTCTCGCTTTATTCAACAACATATATTTACCCAAATATCTCTAACATTACTTTCTCAGCACTTGGTTGTTCTCGGCCAAATAGCGCAATCGGACTACGCCAAATAGCGTAAGTGTCGAAGGCGCTTGCTCTAGGTATGCTAGGTCGGCTTCCTGCCATCGCCGTTTCCCGCCCCATCTGGACGTTTCCCACAGCGCAGCTAAAAAGAGAAGCGAACTTGACCAGTAAATGTTCGGTTATTGTAACCACTGCCGCCGCTATTCTGATCTCGAACGTTACTATAGCCATAACCTAAATCTGCCTCAAAAGTAGGCGAAAACCTAGCTGTACAACGACCTTGATAGGTATTAGCGTTTGTAAATTCACCTAGAAGTCGCTGAAGTCCCAAGGTACTAGAGAGGCGGCATCTTAAAGGTTCAAATAGATTTCCTTCCCAACCAACTTCACCAGCGTATACCAGAAAATCGGGCGGTGCAAAATAACCATTTTGTGGATCTTTCTCGTAACTCCAGTTAAACACGCTGCCCGCTATAAAAAACTGTCCTAATTGACGCTCTAGTTTAATTAAAAACTGCTGTTCATGATTGCCATCATTATAAGAACCCCAACGATAAAGGCTAAATAGTCCAGTGTGGCGATCTATTTGCCAGTATAAGTTTGAGCCTAATTGTAAAGCGGTGATTTTATTCTCTAAAGTTTGAACGTTAGACTTATATGCCCCATAGTCTACAACACCAGATAGGGAAACTTTGGGCAAAATCTGGGTACTAATTTCCGTACTAACACGAGGAACCGCAGGTAAACGGTTGAATAGATCAACACCTACAGATCCTCGGATGCTTACGGGGTCAATTCTGCCTTCTATTCCTAGTTGAATAGGAATGTTATTGACAGTATCAAAGTTACGTTGCTCAAAGGAATTAAAACCTGTCTGAACTTGTTGTACAGTATCGCTATTGTTAATTCGGAAACGAACGGTTTGTTGTAGAGATTGATTACTTTGACCAAAGTTATTGCGATCGCTACGAAAATCGGTAGTGGCATACACAGCTTGAATCTCTCGCAGTAGTTGCAGTGTCTGTTTATTTTTAGAGTCGATCAGGGGTTGAAGTACGTTAAGCGCTAAGGAAATTTTTTGTTGAGACTGATAGACACGGGCTAACTCTAGACGCAGTTCAGGCGATCGCGGAAATTGCTCTAGTGCTTGACGGTACAAGGAAATAGCTTCTCGATCTCGTCCTAACCACAGCGTGACTTGCGCTCGTCCTTGCAGAGCTTCAATTGAATTAGGATGCTGCTGCAATATATCGTTATACAGTGCTAATGATTCTTTTAACTTAGAAGACCAGGCAGTTACTTGAGCGCGACCGAGTTGTGCCTGCAAGTTTCCAGGATCTCGGTCTATAATTTCCTGGTAAATTTTCAGCGATTCCTCCCGCTTTCCTGCCCAACTCAATACTTGAGCTAGACTTAACTGCACTTGCAGGTTTCCAGGGTCTCGTTGTAAAATCGCTTCATAAGCTTTGATGGACTCATCGTGTCTTCCTGCCCAACTCAATACTTCTGCTCGACCTAAACTAGCATCACGATTATTAGGATCTTGTGCGAGGATGGCTTCGTAAAGTGCGATCGCTTCGCTATGGTCTCCTTTCCAGCTAGTAACTCTGGCAAGTTGCAGTTTCAAGTTAATATTTTGAGGCTCTTCTGCAATTAAAGCCTTGTACAGGCGAATACTATTTTCGTGCTCTTGATTATAGCCATAAGTCAAAGCCAATTCTTCACGAGCTTGCCGCTGTTGAGGCTCTTTTTGGAGAATTTTTAGGTAAATAGCGATCGCGGCAGCAAATTCATTCCGATCCCGTAGCTCTCTTGCTTGGCTCAACTGAACTTCTAGCGGTAATTCTTTACTTTCAGAATTGCTTAAAGGTGCAGCTTGAGGAGTTACAGTCGCTTGACCCCAACTAGGAGCTATTTGTAATTGGCTGGCTATGAGATCGAGGACAACTGCAAAACCGAATAAAATGCCTTGATACGTAAAGCTTTGACGCTTATTAAACATCCATTTTAATAATTACAGCATTGTTAAATCGTTACTAAAATCCTATCTTTCCAAATAACTTTGGCAGATATTTTATTGGCTTGATAAAAGCGGTAAATAAACATCATTAATCGACTTTTCGCATATATCCTAAGTAAGACGGCTTAGTTAAAAGATGCCATAGCGTAGGCGTATGCCTTAGCATGGGGCAACCTCACATCACGTTTAGCTTAACGCCGAGACCAATCTAGAGTATGAATCCAGCTAAGACCATTCTCTGGAAATCTTGGATCGCACTCACTTCTCCTAAGCTGAGCATTGTTGATGCCATATATATCTATGTTAGGCACATTGTTGCCCTGCGCCCTGAAAGATATAAGCTGTTCATTATTTAGGTCACCATTTATGGTTTTTTGAGCAACCCATGCTCCCCATTCAACTCTAACAGCCCTCTGCCCTGAGAACTGCCCCAGGTTTAAGCACAAGGGACCTCTGTAGTAACGATCTATCTGGTATCTCTCAGCTAATGCTGGCAAGGTGCCTATCGCGAATATGGTAGCGAACATCGTTGTTCCACTGACAATGCCAAATAGTATACGGCTGTTCATACGGCACAAGACAGCTCAAGTAAAATTTGAATTTTAAATTGACATTATATAAAATATAATAGTATGCAGAATATGGCAATAAAAACAATTAATTCATCTTTATATTAGTACTTACGCACTTAAAATATAAAACTGTGCTTCCTTCCACAGCAATCTTAAATCATTTGTGAACTTTATCTAGAGCTTTTTCCTTCGTGCCTTTGCGTCTTTGTGGTTCATTAGAAAAGTGTTTTTGCTTGTGAAAACTCGCTGGCATGATATTTCTTGGAAAAGAACGGTGCTTGCCTATTTCCACCGCTACGTAATAAATGCAATAGTTAGGATAAAAAAATCCCACTCATTTAAGTTGTCTCATGACGCTAACGCAGGTTTGGGGATCTCTTGTGATCTTTATACTCTGTCCACTATTGGGCGGGCTACCCCTGATCGGGTGGATTACATACGCCCTCACAAGGCGTAATCTGGCACAACTAGGCACAGGTAATGTTTCAGTCTCCGCTGCTTTTTATCACGGGGGAACCATTGTCGGTATTCTCGCTGTGCTGTCGGAGGCTTTGAAGGGAATAGCAGCTGTCTTAATAGCCCGTGCTTTTTTTCCAGCTGATCCGACATGGGAGTTAATCGCCCTGATTGCGTTAGTGATGGGGCGTTACTTGATGGGGCGAGGCGCGGGGACGACAAATGCTGTCTGGGGTATGGTTGTCCATGATTGGAGAGCAGTGTTATTTGTATTTCTCATTGGGGGAATAGGCTTTACAATTTTGCGCGATCGCAACTCTGGGCGTCTGGGAGTCTTAATTTTGTTGCCCTTAATATTGGCACTGTTACACCCGCACGAGGGTGCCAGAATTGCCATGGCGATCGCACTTTCTGTTGTAATAGGCTGGATATATCAAAAAATTCCCGATGACTTAGACCTTGACTCTGAGCAAGCTAGGACAGATTCTCAAACTGTGTTTCGTTTTTTTAGAGGCGATCGCGCCATACTTTCTCTGGACGCACAGCTGGACGCAGCCAAAGTCGGGCAAAAAGCGGCAACTTTATCCCAGCTGAAGCGTTGGGGCTACCCCGTCCCAGATGGATGGGTAATTCCGGCTGGGGATGACCCAGAACCTTTAATTCAATTCCTCCAGCCTTCTGTTGCAGAACCCCTTGTGGCTAGGTCTTCAGCTGTAGGGGAAGACTCAGAGCAGGCATCAGCCGCTGGGCAATACGAAACTATCTTGAATGTTACCAGCCCAGAAGCCTTGCAATCAGCGATTAATCGTTGTCTAGCTTCTTACGATCATCCAGCTGCTGTGCAGTATCGGCGCGACAGGGGCACCCCAGAAGCCTCAATGTCAGTGCTAATTCAAAAACAAGTTTCGGGCGTATTTTCTGGAGTCGCTTTCAGCCGCGATCCGATTACTCAGCAAGGCGATGCAGTGGTGATTGAGGCATTGCCAGGAGAAGCCAGTCGCATTGTTTCTGGACAGTTTACCCCAGAACAATACCGGGTTATTGTTACGCCAGCCGATTTAGAGTCGAACCTTCAAAGCGATCGCACTATTCCACCTCAGCATCCCTTCTGGGTTTTGCCAGAAGATCTGGAACTAGAAGTTGAGGGAAGTGGAGATCTGCCGCCCAGGTTGATTCAACAAGTTGCTTACTTAGCACGTCAGCTAGAAGGCCGCTATCACGGCATCCCTCAGGATATTGAGTGGAGTCACGACGGTCAAAGTTTGTGGTTGTTGCAATCGCGACCTATCACCACGCTGCAACCTATCTGGACGCGCAAAATTGCCGCAGAAGTGATTCCGGGACAGATCCGCCCCCTAACGTGGTCGATTAATCGTCCCTTGACCTGCGGAGTTTGGGGAGAGATATTTACTTTAGTTTTGGGAGAGCGATCGCGGGGATTAGATTTCCCTGAAACCGCCACGCTGCACTATTCCCACGCCTACTTCAACGCCTCTCTCCTAGGGGATATTTTCCTGCGTATGGGTTTGCCACCGGAAAGTTTGGAGTTTCTCACCAGAGGGGCAAAGTTTAGTAAACCACCGCTGCGTTCTACTTTGAAGAATGTGCCTGGATTAATGCGGTTACTAGGTAGGGAATGGAGTTTAGAGAAAGATTTTGAGCGAGATTATCGGCATCAGTTTGCCCCAACATTGAGCCAGCTGAATAGTCAATCGGCATCAAAGTTATCCCCAGCAGCGCTATTGGAACGAATAGACACAATTTTGGAGGTGCTGAAGCGGGCAACTTACTACAGTATTCTGGCTCCTTTAAGTGCGGCGCTGCGACAAGGGATGCTGAAAGTTAAAGATAGTGAAATCGACAATAGTCAGACGCCGGAAGTGGCTTCAATGCGATCGCTCCAGCAACTAGCTGATGATGCCCGTCATCTATTATCCACCGCCGAGCAAGCACCCCAGAGTTCAACCATCTTTAAGATGCTGGCGGAAATATCTGATGGCGATCGCATCTTAGAACAATTTAATCAATGGCTGGACAGGTATGGCTATCTTAGCGAGGTGGGAACTGATATAGCTGTTCCTACTTGGAAAGAAGATCCTCGACCAGTGCGGGATTTGTTTGCACAGTTTCTGGCGATGGAGAAGGGTTCTGGAGAGAATGAACCGCAAAGACGCACTAGCGAAGCCATGCGCGTTAGCGCTATAGGACGCAAAGGATGGAAAGCCAAGGCGGTACAGGGACGTATCAATCTCAAGGGGCGGGTTACGGAGGTATATAGTCAGCTGTTAGCGCAATTGCGTTGGAGTTTTGTAGCGTTGGAGCAAGCTTGGTTAAAGTCGGGTTTGCTTTCTCGTGAAGGGGATATCTTTTTCTTAGAGTTCTCTGAAATTCGTAGTCTGGTTGCGGGTTCTGATCCAGAATTGAGGGAGCGTGTACCGCAGTTGGTGCAACAAAGGCGAGTGCAACTCGAACAAGACAGCCAACTGACCGTCGTACCCCCGCTAGTTTATGGCAATGCACCGCCAGTTGCATACTTTAATACCAGCAACCAACAACCCAGAAGCAAACTGCAAGGAATTGGTGCCAGTCCTGGGCAAGTAGAGGGTCGGGTAAAAGTCCTGCGTAATTTACAAGGAATTTCCGATATCGATCGGCAAACTATTTTGGTTGTACCATACACCGACTCTGGCTGGGCACCGCTGTTGGCTCGTGCGGGTGGGTTGATTGCAGAAGTAGGGGGGCGACTTTCTCATGGTGCGATCGTTGCCCGCGAGTATGGTATTCCAGCAGTGATGGATGTCCATAATGCAACTCAATTCTTGCAAGATGGTCAGTTGGTGCGGATTGACGGTCAACGGGGAATTGTCGAAGTTTTGTAATTTCTTGAATTATGCGGTCATTTGAGGATAGGCTCTATCGAGCTTATAAACGACCATGACCAGTTATTCTAAAGAACTTACAGCGCTTTGCATCTAAAAGGAGTACACCCCTCCCCAACCCTCCCCGAAGTCGAGGGGAGGGGGCAAGGGAGCGCGGGTGGGGTATTTCTGTACTTCACCAACTTGCAATCTGCTGTTTATCCATCTCGACCAATCTATGTGAAATATTTATAAATAAATGTTTACAAAGTTTAATAAGATAATGACATTCCGAAATAAGTATTAATTCTTAGTCTCATGATAGTGGATCGATTTCCCTGGCTTACCACGATTGTCCTGCTGCCACTCCTTGCTGCACTGCTTATTCCTTTTCTGCCGGATAACGACGGCAAGCGCGTACGGTGGTATGCCCTGGGTGTGGGTATCGCAGACTTTGTTTTAATGTGCTACGTATTTTGGAAGCATTACGATCCCAGGAGTGCTACTTTTCAACTCGTGGAGCAATATGCCTGGGTGCCTCAGTTAAGTCTGAACTGGGCAGTTTCGATCGATGGAGTTTCAGTCCCGCTTGTGCTTTTGGCAGGATTAGTAACGACACTCTCAATGTTTGCGGCGTGGCAAGTTGATCTTAAACCCCGCCTCTTCTATTTCCTGATGCTTGTGCTGTATTCCGCACAGATAGGGGTATTTGTCGCCCAAGACATACTGCTACTGTTCATTATGTGGGAAGTAGAACTGATTCCTGTCTACCTACTCGTCTCAATTTGGGGTGGTCAGAAGCGTCAGTACGCGGCGATGAAGTTCTTACTATATACTGCTGCCGCTTCCATCTTTATTTTGGTTGCTGGTTTGGCAATGGCATTCTACGGCGACAATTTGACCTTTGATATGGTCGAACTTGGCTTGAAGGATTACCCACTTGCTTTAGAACTGCTGCTTTATGCAGGATTGCTAGTTGCCTTTGGGGTCAAGCTAGCTGTTTTTCCACTGCACACTTGGCTACCGGATGCACACGGTGAGGCATCCTCTCCCATATCAATGATACTGGCAGGCGTACTTCTAAAAATGGGCGGATACGGTCTGATTCGCCTAAATTTAGGACTTCTGCCTGATGCACACGTTTACTTTGCACCCGTTTTAGCGATTCTGGGCGTTGTCAATATTATCTACGGTGCATTTAACTCCTTTGCCCAGACGAACATGAAGCGTCGCCTAGCTTATTCCTCGGTTTCTCACATGGGATTTGTCCTGTTGGGAATTGCGTCGTTTACTGACTTGGGAATCAACGGCGCAATGCTGCAAATGATCTCCCACGGTTTAATTGCTTCATTACTATTCTTTTTAGCCGGGGTGACTTACGATCGCACTCACACGATGATGATGAAAGAAATGGGCGGTATTGGTCAGGCAATGCCGACTGTATTCGCCCTGTTTACGATGGGTGTGATGGCATCGGTGGCTCTGCCGGGGATGAGTGGCTTTGCTAGCGAACTCTCGGTTTTCGTAGGTATGACAACGAGCGATATCTACAGCTCAACTTTCCGTATAGTGACAGTATTTTTAGCCGCTGTAGGAGTCATCCTCACCCCGATTTATCTGCTTTCCATGCTGCGACAGGTATTTTTCAATTCTGGTGAAGTACCTACCTGCGACATTGCACCTGTGTGCGACCTTACGGATGCAGATTTGCAGAATCAGGGAAATCAGGAGCCGGTTTGCTTCGGTACAAACTGTAGCTTGCCTATAAATGCACCATTTATCGATGCCAGACCTCGTGAAGTGTTTATTGCTGCCTGCTTTTTGGTGTTGATTATCGGCCTTGGCGTATACCCGAATATGGGTATGCAAATGTACGATGTCAAAACTGTTGCAGTGAATGCTCAGGTGCGGCAATCTTATACCCAAATCGCAGAAATGAATCCCCAGATTTATGCGGGAGGCCTTTTAGTTCCTAAGGTTGCAGAGTCGAAAGTAACGCCCGTTTTTGGAATGGTGGAGCGTTACCCAAGATAAGCGCCGCGTGAGTAATTTTTGGTAGCCGATGCTTAAGGGCATTTTCCCTAATTGTTTATCGGCTACCAAATTTATTTTTAGCAATAATGCTTATTACAATGGCGCGGAGTTTGGCTCTGACGGTTTCTCTTTCCGTCCAGTCGATCGAGACGTTGCCGCGAACTGCTTTGACTAACTCACGAGCGATCGCCCGTAATAGTGTCAGGAAATTTAAATACTTAATCCCCAAACAATAGGTCAACAGATTTGTCCAATTAAAGCCATTAAACCAGAGTAAAAGTGTTGGAAACTGGCAGAGCAATTATTCTGAATCTCCATGAATTGAGAAATATTCCAAGAAGCCTCTATCTTGTTTATCCCCCCCGCAAAGTATCCCTTACTTTGCAACAAGGACTGTAGTGCTTCCCATGTTCCTCCACTAATGGCATCGGGGTTACGATAGCGTTTTTGACTTACAAAGGTTGCTGATACGCGCGGATATGCTTGCTCAATGGCTTTCCCATCTCCCAGAAACCATGCTTCTAGTTCTTCAATTGCAATCCGATTAAGCACAGTGAATTGTTGGTCTGACGTGCTTGATTTAGTAGTAAATCCGCTGAGTATGGCAGAGCCCTCAAGCATTTTCTTCAATTTTCGGCAATCATCATTGTCCCGATCGCAAAGGACAAGTATCCGCCAATCATCTGGCAACCAGGAGCGATATCCTTTGAGTCGCTGAGGAAGTTTCTTCAGTAAATCCTGTTTACCTTGAAACGAGTGAATTCCAAACTCAACATCGGACGGTAAAATTTTGGGCAACAGGTTTTCAAGGACAACTTCTGCGGAATATCTTCAATCCCAATCAGTTGCGGTGGGTCAGGGTCATAAAGAACAGTTAGGTATGCCAGCATTTTGAGTGTGCCATCTGAGGCAAATTTAGCCAAAATGGGTCTTTGAAAGGGAGCATCTTTTATCTGTAAAAGTAAGCGCCCATCTTGCATCATTTCAGCCTCTATGCTTTCTAGTCGAGGGATACGACGAGCCAGGGTAGTCAAAATGCGCTCAAGCCGATCTGGATGTTGCTCCTTAAGGTATTGAATGAGGTTAGGTAAGTTATCACCCGTTTCAGAAAGTCTTTCTTGCGGACCAGCTTCAGGGGTACCGCGAGCATGATCGGCCGTCAAGTATGATAGGTACCAACCGCTTATGAACCGCCTAAGAGCACTTACACGAGGATTGCTGGCAAATTGCCCGAGGGTATTAACTGCGAGAATATCAGAGGAGTCGAGTTTTTGGGGGATACGTGCGTCCTCTTTTTCGGGCATATCACCACTTATGACTTCACCTATTCCCTCTTTAAAGGTCAAGAATGTGAAGGGTTTACCCGTTTGTCCACGTCGCCATTGAAGGGATTCTTCTACAATATAAGGTCCACGAGTTCCTTCGGCGATAGAAAGGTAGTAAGTGATGATGGGGTCTTGCGGCTTTTCCCTATATTTCAACTCAAAGCATATAGGACCTTCCATGCCTCTAGTACGCAGTTCGCGAAACCGTCCCCGTCGATCCCAAGCGCGACGCAGCCCAAACTGGAAACATTCGGATAGAAATGCAAACACATCAAAAATCGTCGATTTGCCGCTGCCATTTGGTCCCAAAAATACTGTTAGTGGCGTAATATTTTTCAGTTCAAGATTATGTAGAGCACGGTAGTTTTGTACTCTAAGCTGTTCAATTCGAGGAATTTTGGGCTTAGGCATAGGAGATTGATGCAAAGTAACTGCTAGGTGATATTCTTAATAGCCTTATACAATACAATTTCCACCATATTTTTGGCATATTTCAAGCGGATATCGCCGGATAGAAGCTTTGGCAACAGTGCATCACCAGTTACGGCAAGGTTATAGCTGTTGTCATTATTGAGCAACATTTCCCCGGCACACGAAGCGTTAGTACCCCGGTACTGTCTGCTAGGTCAGCTAGGGTCAGCTTTATGTCAGTTTTTATGTCAGACACCTCTAGTAGTAAATTGCCCTAGAACGTGTAAAGCACCAGAATCACAGCGATAGGTTGATTTCAGCAGGAAAAAATGGACACAACTGGACTCGAACCAGTGACCCCTACGATGTCAACGTAGTGCTCTAACCAACTGAGCTATGCGTCCGCACAGTTTTTAACTATAGCACAGATTTAAAATAATGGGCAAATATTCCCCACTTTCCTGCGTCGCTGGGGAATCGGCAAATAAAACACCAAAACGCCATCGCGACAGCCGCTGTGTCTGCTAAAATAACTAGGTTGTTCAGCTTGATGCCGTCTTTGAGCCAATCAATAGACATCCCCAAGATAGATGCCTTAGCGCAAGAACTCGCAACAATCCAGCAAACAGGTGCTAAACGGATTGCCTTGCTAGGTTCGCGTCATGTTCCCATCACTCACCAGCATTTAATAGAGATGATGAGCTACGCCCTGGTTTTATCAGGGAATCGGATCATCACCTCTGGTGCAGCTGGCACCAATTCAGCTGCGATTAAAGGTGCAATGCGAGCTGACCCCAGCCTGCTGACGGTCATTTTGCCGCAAAGCCTGGAGCGTCAACCACGAGAATCCCAAGAGCAGCTACAACAGGTAATGCACTTGGTAGAAAATCCTGAAAATGACACTTTGTCACTTGCCGAAGCCAGTGCCATCTGCAATCAGGAAATTGTTTCTAGGTGTCAGCAGTTGATTTGCTTTGCCTTTCATGACAGCCACACCTTGTTAACAAGCTGCCAAGATGCCGAAGACCAACGCAAAGTCGTTACCCTGTTCTACTTTGATTAGGCTATGACTTTACCCGTGTCTGCAATTCTGCTCGACTCTATTGCCGCAGCGGCTGTGTTGATTTATCTGCCCTTTCTGGTCGTGGCTTATGGTCGTGCCCAGGTGGGGTTTGATATGGCAGCGCCCCGTGCCCTGTTTGATAAGCTGCCTCCCTATGCTCAACGGGCAACTTGGGCACACCAGAACTCGTTTGAAACTTTTATGACCTTTGTCGCCGCCGCCCTCATGGCATACGTGACAGGTCAGAATTCATCTCTGGCAGCCGGAGCCGCGATCGCATTTGTGATTGCCCGGTTCTTCCACTCGGTCTTTTATATACTCAATGTGCCCATAGCGCGATCGCTCATGTTTGGCATTGGCACCCTTTCCACTGCTACCTTGATTGTCCTGAGCCTATTGAGTGCCAATCATCATCTATAGCTTTTTTCTGTTGAACTACCAAGGAAAATGGGGGCAACGCCTTCCCAATTGGATAGAGGCACAGAAAACCGTTTCAGCTGTGTAAGTGCTGTAACAACCAACAACTAATAACTTAATTTATGGCTTCTACCTATTCATTCGACGTTGTTAGCGATTTCGACCGGCAAGAATTAGTAAATGCTGTAGACCAAACAGTTCGAGACATCAAAAGCCGCTACGACCTCAAAGACACCCAAACCACCTTAGATCTAGGCGATGAGGCGATTACAGTTAGTACTGATAGTGAATTTACTTTGGATGCCGTTCACACCGTACTACAAACCAAAGCCGCTAAACGTAACCTATCGTTGAAAATATTTGACTACGGCAAAGTAGAATCAGCCAGTGGCAATCGCGTCCGCCAGGAAATAAAACTCCGTAAAGGTATCAGCCAGGAAATCGCCAAACAAATCACTAAGTTAATGCGGGACGAATTTAAAAAAGTGCAAGCCTCAATTCAAGGGGATTCTGTGCGTGTTTCTGCTAAATCCAAAGACGACCTGCAACTGGCTATTGAGCGATTAAAGCAGGAAGATTTCCCAGTCGCTCTGCAATTTACCAACTATCGTTAGAAAGTTTTTAAACGCAAAGGACGCAGAGTTTTTACGCAAAGGAACGCAGAGAAATTAATTCTTTGCGTTCCTTTGCGTTAACCTTGGCGATCCTCTGCGTTTAAAAAACAATCATGGTTGAATATTACAAACTAGACATAACCTCCCGCGCCGCCGACAACGTGCGCTCAATGTCTTCTTCTGTGTGAGCTAGGGAAGTAAACCCAGCCTCAAACTGAGAAGGTGCCAAATAAACGCCGCGTTCTAACATACCGCGATGGAAGCGGCTGAACTTACTCTGGTCAGACTTTTTCGCGTCCTCATAGTTGTGAACTGGCCCTTGAGTGAAGAACAGACCAAACATGGCGCTAATCTGACCACCGCAGGCCGCATGACCAGTTTCTTTAGCAATTTGCAACAAACCGTCTGATAGCTTTTTAGTAATTTGGTTCAGCCGATCGTATGTGCCCTGTTTTTGCAGCAACTCCAGCGTCTTAATACCAGCAGTCATCGCCAAAGGATTGCCAGAAAGAGTTCCAGCCTGATACATCGGCCCAGCTGGTGCCACCATTGACATAATATCCCGGCGTCCTCCGTAAGCTCCCACGGGCAAGCCGCCACCGATAACTTTACCCAAGGTTGTCAAGTCCGGGGTGATGCCAAATTTTTCCTGAGCGCCACCGTAGGCAATTCTGAACCCGGTCATCACTTCATCAAATACCAGTAATGCCCCATGCTCTTGGGTAAGCATCCGCAAGCCTTCTAGGAATCCAGCATCGGAGGGAATAAAACCAGCATTGCCCACCACCGGCTCTAGAATCACACCAGCAATTTGGTCGGGATTTTCTTCAAATAGGGCTTTGACGGCTTCTAAATCGTTGAAAGGAGCAGTTAGAGTGTTGCTGGTTGTTGATTTGGGGACGCCAGGGGAGTCGGGAAGCCCCAGCGTAGCAACGCCAGAACCAGCCTTGACGAGAAACATATCGGCATGGCCGTGGTAGCAGCCTTCAAACTTGATCAGTTTGTCGCGACCGGTGAAGGCTCGCATCAGCCGCAGGACAGCCATACAAGCTTCAGTCCCCGAGTTGACAAACCTCACCATTTCAATGCTGGGAACAGCATCAATCACCATTTCCGCCAGCACATTTTCCAGCACCGACGGGGCACCGAAGCTGGTACCTTTTTCTAGCGCCTCGTGCAAGGCAGTGATGACTTCCGGATGGGCATGACCGCAAATAGCTGGTCCCCAGGTGCCCACGTAGTCGATGTATTTGTTGCCATCGACATCCCAGATGTAGGCTCCGTTCACCCGGTCAAAGACGATGGGTTGTCCTCCCACTGATTTGAAGGCTCGGACTGGAGAACTGACGCCTCCCGGCATCAGCTTCTGGGCGGCAGTGAAAATCTCTTCTGACTTGGTGGTATTCAAATTCCTTGTGCTAACCAAAGCTATCTCCTTAGTTGGATGCTGAAAAGTATGCCCTAAGATACACCTTTGTGTTGATTAAAAGACGATAAACTTATAAATTACCCTACTGAGGGTTAATCCTAGCAAACAAATCAAAATTTATAGAACCTAAGCGATTCATCAGCCTATTTCGCCTACGACCACACCAAGAGAGCGTTATGGTCGCAGTACCCCGGCGAAATAAGATGGATAAATCCCTATTAAGAATTGAAATATACATATGTCAGCTGCGGAACCCACTGCCTTGAGTCAAGCTATTCCAGTCGAGAGAATCCGTTACAACGAGCAGGGACTCGTGCCAGCTATTATTCAAGATTATTTGGATGGCACTGTCCTGATGATGGCTTGGATGAATCGGGAGTCGCTACAGAAGACTTTAGAAACCAGAGAAACTTGGTTTTGGAGTCGTTCCCGTTCCGAGTTTTGGCATAAAGGGGAAACTTCTGGTCATATACAGAAAGTGCGATCGCTCCGCTACGACTGTGACAGCGACGCCCTGCTGATTACTGTAGAACAGGTAGGAGACATTGCCTGTCATACGGGCGAACGCAGCTGTTTTCATCAAGTAGATGGAGAAAAGGCACCACCGCCAGCAGATACTTTATCTGACCTATTTGCTGTGATCTGCGATCGCCGCGATCGCCCCGGAGAAGGTTCCTATACCCGCCAGCTGTTTGCTGGCGGTGATAACAAGATTCTCAAGAAGATCGGCGAAGAAGCAGCTGAGGTGGTGATGGCTTGTAAAGATGATGACAAGGGCGCGATCGCTGGTGAAGTTGCTGACCTCCTATACCACAGTCTCGTTGCTTTAGCTCACCATCGCGTTGATTTACGAGCCGTATATCGTCAGCTGCAAGAGCGTCGGCGGTAAATAGTTTTGAGTTTTGAGTTTTGAGTTTTGAGTTGTAGGGGCGGGTTTTGTTAAGGATTCTTCTGTTTCCACCCCAGATTCATCTGAATCACCCGCCCCTACAGAGTGCGTGAGTTTTGAGTTAATCCCCAGCTGTTGACCAAAAATAGAAAACGTCTTAAGCCCCCGATTGACCGTCTGGGGGATAATCCAAAATCCAAAATCCAAAATCCTCTCATCGAATGACACTATCGATGCCACCGCACAGGATATTAACCCTCACGGCGTAACACCACCACAGATCGTCCCATAACTGGCAGCGTTTTATTACCTGTGTAACGACTTCCGTTTTTTATGAAATGAGGCTCCTTAGTATCGATCACAACGATCCACTCCCTATCTTGCAATCCTATCGGTAAAGTAAACTCAATCAATTCCCAGTGGGCATTAAAGAATAGGAGAAAGCTCTCATCAATGATGCGTTGGCCTTGGCGACCGCGTCTGGGAATTGCCTCTCCATTCAAGAAAAGTCCAATCGCCTTGGCATAACCAATATCCCACTCCTCCTGACCCATCTCAGCTCCATCGGAGTTGAACCAGCCAATATCGCTAATGCCCTTACCGTAGATCGGTCTTCCTTGAAACCACTTGCGTCGCTGAAATACTGGATGCTTGCGGCGGAAGTAAATTAGCTGCCGAGTGAAATCTAACAGCTCGGCTTTTTCATCTTGCAAATTCCAATCTAACCAGGAAATTTCCTTGTCCTGGCAGTAGGCATTATTGTTGCCCAGTTGACTTCGCTGCATTTCGTCGCCGGAAACGAGCATCGGTACGCCTTGGGAAAGCATCAGCGTTACCAGAAAGTTTCGCTTTTGTTGCTCCCGCAACTTCAACACTCCTGGGTCATCGGTTTCCCCTTCTACTCCACAATTCCAGGAACGGTTGTGGCTATCGCCATCCCGATTACCTTCTCCATTTGCCTCATTGTGCTTTTCGTTATAGCTGACTAGATCGTTGAGGGTAAACCCATCGTGGGCAGTGATAAAGTTGATACTGGCATAAGGACTGCGCCCATTCGCCTGGTACAAGTCAGAGCTACCAGTGAAGCGATAGGCAAATTCTCCCAGCGTTCTATCCTCACCGCGCCAAAAGTCCCGCACTGTGTCTCGATACCGACCATTCCACTCCGACCATAGCAGCGGGAAGTTGCCGACTTGATAGCCGCCATCTCCCACATCCCAAGGTTCCGCAATCAACTTCACATCAGCGATTACAGGGTCTTGGTGGACTATGTCAAAGAATGCGGCCAGACTATCCACCTCATAAAGTTCTCGCGCCAGTGCTGAGGCAAGGTCGAAGCGGAACCCATCAACGTGCATCTCTAAGACCCAGTAGCGTAGGCTATCCATGATTAACTTCAGGACTTGCGGATGGCGCACGTTCAAAGAATTTCCGCAGCCCGTAAAATCCATATAGTAGCGGGGATCGTTATCGACCAGGCGATAGTAAGCGGCATTATCAACCCCGCGTAGCGACAATGTAGGCCCAAGATGATTTCCTTCCCCAGTGTGGTTGTATACCACATCCAGAATTACCTCAATTCCCGCCTTGTGCAACGCCTTAACCATTTCCTTGAACTCTCGTACCTGACCCCCCGGCGTTTTATCGGCGCTGTAGCCAAAGTAGGGAGCAAAGTAATTGATCGAATCGTAGCCCCAGTAATTCTTCAGTCCCTTGTCAACAAGATGTCCGGGATAAGCTAGAAAGTGATGCACCGGCATCAGTTCTACTGCTGTAATTCCCAGGGACTGAAGATAGGCGAGGGAGGCGGGATGTCCTAGTCCCGCATAAGTACCGCGCAGTTCTTCCGGGATATCAGGTTGCAGTTTGGTAAATCCCTTAACATGAGTTTCATAGATGATAGTTTCATGAAACGGGGTTCGCAGTAGTTGATCGATCTCCCAATCAAAGGACTCATCGATAACAACCGACTTCGGCATCAAATGGGCGCTATCCGTCTCACTGAAAGATAGGTCTGCGCTTGGGTCATCCCAAGAGTAGCCAAAAAGTTCTGGACCGTTGACCACATCCCCATCAATCGCCTTTGCATAAGGGTCAATTAAAAGTTTGTTCGGGTTAAAGCGGTGTCCTTCAGAAGGGGCAAACTGACCATGTACTCGGAACCCATAGCGTTGTCCCGGTGCTACCCCTGGTACATAACCATGCCAAACGCGGTTATCTACCTCCGTCAGGTTTAGGCGTGTCTCCTTATCGTCTTTGTCAAACAGACAAAGCTCTACACCCGTTGCGTTTTCGCTAAACAAAGCGAAATTTGTACCTTTGCCATCCCAAAAGGAACCCAAAGGATAGACATTACCAGGCCAGACTTCCAGATGCATATATGGTAATTCAGGGAAACAGTGATATTTAGTTAGAATCAACTCCCTACAGCGCCAGCCATATCAGGGCTTTTTGCATCTAATCTCTTAAGCCTTGCACAATCAATTACTTAAGAAATTAAGCGATTTTGCTGTTTAATGCTGTAAGTTATTGATTTAATTGATGTTTAAAATTTAGATGTCTTTGCGTTGCTAGTCAAGTAAAAAGTCCTTTTTTTATAGGTTTTACCTTGATTTTAATATTTTAGCGTTAGTTTCAGCATAAACTATTTTGCTCAAATTTATTAAGAAAAGAAGCAGCCTCTTCAAACACAGCGGTATGATTAACCATCCAGTATTTTGCTTAATAATTAATACTGAGAAACTCTTATAGAAATGACAATTAATTATAAAAATATTATCCTAAATTATTATTTTTACTGTTACAGTTTTCCCTGGCTTCTACCAGAGGAATAAAGTTTATGTTAATTGAAGCTGTTATGGAGGCTACAAGATCTTTTATGCACATTTAAGTCAAATTGTCAAGAAATACCCTTAACACAGCGGGTTTCAATCGCATGAGGTACACGGTAGGGGAACGACTTCCGAGTAGCAAACCCCTGTAAGGGTGGAAGCATAAATCAGGCTCCCTCCCGGTTGGGGAGGGGTAATAACAGGTGTAATAAAACGCTCAGTTGAGCTTGAAGAAGACGACCGCTAGAGGCGGTAGGGTGATATCCAGAGAATAAGGCCGCGCATGATAGGGAATTTCCTCTGCTTCTACCCCGCCCAAGTTACCTAGACCGCTACCACCGTATTCTTGAGCATCGCTGTTAAGCAATTCCTTCCAGAAACCACCTGCGGGAACACCAACTCGGTAGTTGAAGCGCGGTAAGGGAGTAAAGTTACAGATTACCAACACAGTCCCCGAAGGTGTGGGCTTCCAAGCTTCAGGTTCTAGGGTACTTTCTGATACCTGACCCCTAACCCCTGATACCTGAATGCTGCCCTTGCGAATTAGGCTGATCGTACTGTTTTGTGAATCGTTACAATCAATCCACTCAAACCCAGAGGGGTCACAGTCGAGTTCGTGAAGTGCAGGTTCTTGTCGGTAAGTGCGGTTCAGGTCAGCAACCCATTTCTGTAAACCTGCATGCATGGGAGACTCTAATAGATGCCAGTCTAAGCTGGTGTCGTGGTTCCACTCTCGCCACTGACCAAACTCGCCGCCCATGAATAGTAGCTTTTTGGCTGCCTGAGCGTACATATAGCCAAATAGCGATCGCAAATTGGCAAATTTCTGCCACTCGTCCCCCGGCATTTTATCCAACAGTGAGCCTTTGCCGTGAACCACTTCATCATGGGAAAGTGGCAGCAAAAAGTTTTCATTGAATGCATAAAGCATTCTAAAAGTCAAATAATTATGGTGAAATTTTCGGTGGATGGGGTTATGACTCATGTAGTTGAGGGTGTCATGCATCCAACCCATGTCCCATTTCATCCCAAAGCCTAAGCCGCCTACATAAGTTGGGCGAGACACCATCGCCCAGGAAGTGGACTCCTCAGCAATAGTTGTGACATCGGGGAAGCGTTGGTAAACTGCCTCATTGAAACGACGCAGGAAAGCGATCGCCTCCAAATTCTCATTCCCACCGTAGCGATTAGGTATCCATTCCCCATGCTTGCGGGAGTAGTCCAGGTAAAGCATGGAAGCCACCGCATCCACCCGCAACCCATCAATGTGACACTTATCTAACCAGAAGAAAGCACTGCTAATCAGAAAACTGCTGATTTCGTGGCGTCCGTAGTTAAAGATGGAACTGCCCCAATCCGGATGATAACCTTGACGCGGATCGGAATGTTCGTAAAGATGCGTTCCGTCAAAGAAAGAAAGTCCATGCTCATCTGTGGGGAAGTGAGAAGGCACCCAATCAAAAATTACGCCAATGTCATGCTGATGCAGATAGTCCACCAGATACATGAAGTCTTGCGGCGTTCCGTAGCGACTGGTAGGGGCGAAAAAGCCTGTGGTTTGATAACCCCAAGAACCATAAAAAGGATGTTCTGTAACGGGCAGAAATTCAACATGCGTGTACCCCATTTGCTGCATATATTCAGTTAGCTTGGGAGCAAGTTCTCGATAGGAGAGGGAACGATTTCCCTCTTCAGGAACCCGCATCCAGGAACCTATATGCATTTCGTAAATAGCAATTGGAGCATTCACAGAATTATGACGCTGACGCTTCGCCATCCACTCAGAGTCATTCCAGGTGTACTCGCTATCCCAAACCACGGAGGCGGTTTTGGGCGGTATTTCGTAAGCAAGCGCCACAGGATCGGCTTTCTCTACCTCGTAACCGCTAGGGGAAATGATGTGGTACTTATAGATATTGCCTTTAGCGATGCCAGGAATAAAGGCTTCCCAAATCCCAGTATGTCCTCTTGCCTTTAGTGGGTGGCTATCTTTATTCCAGCCGTTGAAGTCTCCTTTGACAGAGACATAGGCGGCATTGGGTGCCCAAACAGCAAAGTAGGTTCCCTCTATGTTGTTATGTGTTATTTGGTGAGAACCTAGCTTTTCATACAAGTTGAAGTGAGACCCCTCGTTAAATAGATAGAGGTCATCCTCAGTTAGCAACGTTAAATCGGAACTGATTACTGATTGAGTTGCGACCATAATCTACCTCGTCCTTAAATTTGGTAAGTTTATTTTTTAACGCAAAGGTGAGCGCAAAGAGACGCAGAGTAAGGAATAGACTTTTGCCGCTTCAGTAGACCTATAGCAAAAAGGTAATAACCTCCTTTGCGTTCCTTTGCGAATACCTCTGCGTCCTCTGCGTTGAAAAAAATTAATGCAAAAATTCCAGCAACTGTAAAATCCGCTGGAGGGGAATGTGTACCCAATCTGGGCGATTGTTGAGTTCGTAACCCAACTCATAAACAACTTTTTCCAAGACATAAGCGTCCAGCAGCACTTGCAACTCGTATTGAGTATTAGGTATGAAGCTGGCATTATCGGCTGTTGCCCGATAAGTGTTGAGGAAAGCAGTACTAACACTAGCAAACCAAAACTGCGCCCATTCTTCCATTACAGGCAGTGTTTCTGGGCGGATCATGCCATTCTCTAATTCATTACGCAGTGCTACGGTGACAGCGTAATTAAAAGATTGCAGCATTCCGGCAACATCTCGCAGGGGCGATCGCTTCATTCGTCGTTCGCTAATCGGACGCGCGGGTTCTCCCTCAAAATCAATGATGATGAAGTCTTTACCCGTGTAGAGAACTTGCCCCAAATGGTAGTCTCCATGACAACGAGTTCGCATCGCCGTGATCTTCAGGTTCAAGATCGATTTGAAGCGTTCCATCAACTGCTCTTGGCGGTTGAGGAGGGTATGTGCTAGCTGTTGCGTGTCTGGTGGTAGTTCTGGTAGTTGCTTTCTCAGCAACAGCAAGACTCGCCCTGCCAAATTACGCATGTACTGATAAATCGAGCGTTGGTAAAACGAGGTAAACGGTTCTGGGGCAAAATCGGGATTATCGGGAGCGGAAGCAAAAGCGATATGAAGTTCAGCAGTGCGCTGACCTAAAATTTCGCTATTAGTCAGGTAAGAACCAATTAGTTCGTGAGCCAAATCCGGAATTTTGACCAATGCCTCAGATTCAAATAAGTGTGATGGTAGATCTACCTGGCTAATATCTACCTGCCTAACCAGCACTTGATCGAAATAGTCTCGTAGGCTATCGAGGGTATAAGACCAAGCATCTCTGGTATCGGGGACAAGCTTATGCAATATGCCGATTGTTATTGCTTGGGTTGCCTGAGTGCGGTACTCCAAGGCTCCGGCAAGGGGGGCAAAGTGTACGGGTAGGGGTAAGGTCCCTGCGGCTGTTCCCTCAGTTAGGAAGCGCCCAATTTCCAGCTCTGGGTTGATGCCTTCCTCAACTTTACGGAAAAATTTGAGGATAAACTTATCCCCATAAACCGCCGAGGTATTGCTTTGTTCTCCCTTAAGCAAGTGAGGCTGTAGAGAGCCGAAATTTCGCGTCTCTACATCTAGTCCTTGTGTTAATACATCCGTACCAGTCGCCAGCAATTCACCGACATCACCCTTGTAACGATGCGAGTTAAAAACCGCCTCCAACGGGAAAGTCAAAAAGTCTTTATCCGCTACAGCGTCAAACAATACCCCAACTTCTTTTGTTCCTTGAATTTTTAGGTAAGCTACTATCTGCTCAGTGGGGATGGTACGCGAAACGCCAGTACTTTCCAATACGTTAGTGCCAACACCATCTTCTCGATCGTGCAGAAAATCGCTAACGTAGGTAAGAGGCAGCACATAGGTTTCCGGAAGACCTTCGGTGTAGTCTACCCGTAGCAGAACAATATAAGCCTCGCTATCTTTGTACGGTACTGGAATTACCTCCGCGATCGCCATGTTTTGAATTGTCCGCGCTTTACCACCAAACCAACGACGACTACGTAGATAATCTGGTAACACCGAGGTAAGGGTTGCTCTTGATTCGCTGGCAAAAAGATTCTGCCACTTACCATTGACAGCTAAAGTCGGCAGTTGTGCTTGCGGTTGAGAAAGTCGCGAATCTGCCTCTTGCAACTGAAGGGTAAACCAGTAGAATGTGTGGGGACCGAGGCTAAGGAAGTAGGGCGACTCTCCCACACGTGGAAATTCCGTGCGGCCGAAAATTTCTACGAGGCTAGCGCCTTTGAATGGTGATAAATCTAATTCCACCGTTTGGACAAAGCGGGATAAATTCGCCACCACCAGGATATGTTCCCCCCCGTAGGTACGCAGGAAAGCCAGGACTTTGCGGTTTTCCGGGTACAAAAATTCAAACGTTCCGCGACCAAATGCCTGGAAACGTTCCCTAATTGCAATTAGGCGTTTCATCCACCACCACAGAGAATTCAGATTTGCCCGTTGTGTTTCAACGTTGATGGCTTCGTAGTGATACTCTGGGTCAAGAATTGGTGGTGCATACAACCGCTGCGGGTTGCCGCGACTAAAGCCAGCATTGCGATCGCCACTCCACTGCATCGGGGTACGAACACCATTGCGATCGCCCAAATAAATATTGTCTCCCATGCCGATCTCATCCCCGTAGTACAGCACCGGAGTACCGGGGAGAGACAGCAACAAAGCATTCATCAACTCGATCCGACGGCGGTTATTCCCCATCAAAGGCGCTAAACGCCGACGGATGCCCAAATTCAGTCTTGCCTGGGTGTCTTCTGCATAGACTCGATACATATAGTCTCGGTCTTCATCAGTGACCATTTCCAGGGTTAATTCGTCGTGGTTTCGCAGGAACAGCGCCCACTGGCAGTTATCTGGAATGTGGGGAGTCTGTTGGAGAATATCAATAATCGGGAAGTTATCCTCCATCTGCAATGCCATGAACAAGCGAGGCATCAGGGGAAAATGGAAGTTCATGTGGCATTCATCCCCTTCCCCGTAATATTGCACCGCATCTTCAGGCCATTGATTTGCCTCTGCTAACAACATCCGGTTCGGGAATTTTTCGTCTACGTGCTTGCGTAGCCGCTTCAAGAAGGCATGAGTTTCCGGCAGGTTCTCGCAGTTAGTCCCCTCCCGTTCGTACAGATAAGGCACCGCATCCATGCGTAGCCCATCGACTCCCATCGCTAGCCAGAAATCCACCGTATCTAAGACAGCCTTTTGTACCTCTAGATTGTCATAATTTATATCTGGTTGATGAGAGTAAAAGCGATGCCAGTAATACGATTTTGCTACCGGGTCCCATGTCCAGTTAGAATGCTCAAAATCCTGGAATATAACCCGTACATCTGGGTATTTTTCTGGCGTGTCGCTCCAGACGTAAAAATCTCGTTCCTTACTCCCTGGCGGGGCTTTCCGCGCCCGCTGAAACCAGGGATGCTGGTCAGAAGTATGGTTGACAATTAACTCGATAATTACGCGAATGCCCCGTTCGTGAGCAGCATCTAAAAGCTGTTGAAAGTCTGACAAGTTGCCATAAATCGGGTTAACACTAGTGAAATCAGCAATATCGTAGCCATCATCCTTTAGCGGGCTGGGAAAGAAAGGCAGCAACCAAATTGCTGTTACTCCTAAATCTTTCAGGTAATCTAGCTTATCTGTCAGTCCTCTAAAGTCCCCGATGCCATCTTCATTACTATCGGCAAAGGCACGCACTGGCACCTCGTAAATGATGGCATCTTTAAACCATAAAGGGTCGTTATTCAAGATTGAGTGTTGCATTTTCTCTTTTGTAATTCGTTATTGGTCACTGGTGATTATCTTTCTGGCAAAATTACCTGTATTACCCCTCCCCAGCCCTGCCCTTATTGAGGGGAGGTATCCTGATTTAGGCTTCCCTATTAAGGATAATTAGCCGGGTTGAGGCTTCCCCATTAATCAGGAGAAGGAGCCAGATTTATGCTTTTCTCTTAAGGAGAATAAGTCAGGTTTATGCTTCCCTCTTAATCAGGAGAATGAGCCGGGTTTAGGCTTCCCCCCTTATTAAGGGGGGACTGAGGGGGGTAAAATTTTGACTTTTGCAATAAGCCCATTAGTTGCTTTCTATCCATCACCCATCACCTATTAGCATTCACGCGGAAAACGTGAGCAGGCATTATGTGAGGATTCAGTTCAACGTAGTTATGCTCCCCCCAGGTGTATTGGGCATCTGTGAGCAAGTCATGAACTTGGTAAGACTGGTACGGGTTAATACCCATTGAATGCAATGCCAAACTCACCCAAGCGGACTGAGTATTGTAGGGATCGAGGTTGACAACCACAACTATGACATCACTAAAATCTTCAGTTTGTTTGCTGTAACATATAATTTGCTCATTATTTGTGGGATGAAATTTGAGCAACTTGTTACTCTGCAAGGCAGGATGTGCGCGACGGATTTGGTTCACCCGTTTAATCAAATGTTTAATTGTGTAAGGACTATTTAAGTCCCACTCTCGAATTTGATATTTTTCTGAGTCTAGATATTCTTCGCTCCCCGGTTTGAACGGTCGGTTTTCGCAAACTTCATAAGCTGGCCCATAGATTCCGTAGTTTGCTCCTAAGGTAGCAGCTAAAACAAACCGAAGCATAAAAGCAGGTCGTCCGCCGTGCTGGAGAAATTCGTGCAGAATATCTGGAGTATTAGGCCACACATTGGGACGGAAAATCTCACAAGCTGGGTAAGAAGTTAATTCCTCAAAATATGTGGTAAGTTGCCATTTTGTATTATGCCAAGTGAAGTAGGTGTAAGACTGGGTAAAGCCTACCTTCGCCAAGCGATACATGAGCTTAGGACGGGTGAATGCTTCAGCTAAGAATAGGACATGGGGATAATCTTGCTTGACTTCCCCAATCATCCATTCCCAAAAAGGAAAAGCTTTAGTATGAGGATTGTCTACCCGAAAGATTTTTACCCCTTTGTCAATCCAGAACAGCACAACGCTTTTGAGTTCTTCCCAAAGGTTTTGCCAGTCCTCGGTTTCAAAGTTAATCGGGTAAATATCCTGATACTTTTTGGGCGGATTTTCCGCGTACTGAATCGTGCCATCAGGTCGATGCAGAAACCATTGGGGATGCTCTTTAACATAGGGATGGTCGGGGGAGCATTGATAAGCGAGATCTAAGGCAATCTCAATTCCATACTCACCTGCTTTGGCAACAAACTCCTGAAAGTCTGCCATTGTACCCAGCTGGGGATGAATTGCTTTATGTCCCCCTTCTGGTGAGCCAATTCCCCAGGGCACTCCTACATCATCAGGTTCAGCTGTAGTGGTGTTGTTTTTACCTTTGCGGAAGGTGGTACCAATAGGATGAATAGGCGGTAGGTAAAGGACATCAAAACCGAGATCTGCTATGTAGGGAAGTCTGGCTTGAGCATCTTTAAAAGTACCGTGTTTTCCGGGTTCGCCACAGGAGCGAGGAAACAATTCGTACCAGGTGCTGAAGCGAGCTTTTTCTCGGTCTACGACAATGCCGAGTGGCTTTTCGTAGGTGGTAGCAAATTTTCGATCTGGATACTTGGTCATTAAAGTTACCAAGTCTTCTGAGAGGATTTTTTGCTCCAGAGTGGTAGCATCTTCCTTCTGGACGGAACGCAAGGTTGCTGCCCAGGTTTTTAATTGCGAACTATCCTCGCCAGTCGCTCGTTGGCTTGCTTCCTCGACAAATTGCGCCCCAATTAGCACATCAACTGATACTTCTTGTCCCGCCTCAATTTTCTTTGCTATCCCGCGTCGCCAAGATTGAAAATGGTCAATCCAGCCAATGATGGTATAGATGTAACGCCCTAGTTGGGAAACAGTGAACGATCCTTGCCAGCGATCGTTGACAAGTGGAGAAAGTTGCACTTCAGACCACTCGGGCGAGGCTTCTGGACGGTACAAGATCGCACCAGCGACAACGTCGTGACCATCGGCGAATATATCGACCTCAATGCGAACCTCTTCGCCAAGTGTCCGCTTTATGGGAAAACGACCGCCATCGATTTGTGGGGAGATGCCCTCAATCTGAACTCTTCTCCTACCTTCTTCTACCAGCATTTGAGATGGTTCCTTTACTTGTCAACCTGGGGACAGTCTACAGCTATCCCTTACCTTCCTACTGTTCTCAGGAAAGCACCTGTTCGGTGAACTTGCCGGAGTGCTGTTAGTACAAGAGGATGAGGCTTTTTGGTCAGCGCACATACCTTTTAAGTTATTAAACCTATTGATATCTGCTAAAAAATCAATCTCAAGGTTAATCAATTCAGCTAACTTGGCTAAATCGTTAGTTGAAAATTCAGCTTTTATCATCTGGCTTAGGTAAGAGCAATCCCTGATTTTATGGCGTTCGTTTTGGGGGTCTACTTTTTTGGGAAAGTTAGCCTACAGCAATGCCACCCCTTCGCTAATAATATTCGAGCCACTAAGACGCTGAGTGCGCCGCTTGTCTTTTTGGAGACGATATCAGACCAAATCCAGGTTGATAATTGCCTTAATAAGGCGGAATTCAAGAGATTACGCGAGATCTAGGAGAGAAGGAAATAAAAAAGTAAAAGAGATATAAAAAGCAGATTTTCTATGAGAGGGCTACTAGATTTCTTTATTACTTTAATTTTTTATATTCTAATACATACAAACTTAATTTAGCTTCCTTATTTGGACATAAAGTTAGCTTTAACTTCCGGTAGAGGGTGAACTTAATCTTGATTGCTAGGTTATAGATAAGCCCAACAAATGAACAAAAAAGATATTTATTTAGGGCAATGTTTTTACTTTTAGAAATAATAAAAGCTCTTTTTATTGAAAAGCCATGTCTAAAGACCTACTTAAAGCCAAGGATTGCGAAATCATCAAGACAAACCAAGTTGTACCATTTTCGATTTTTATAGCTAAAGTCAAAAACAGTATTTGGATGTTGGGGATTCCATCCTGGTTATTTGGCATCACGGATAGAAGTGTGGCTGCATTTGCTGATGGGTATTTATCTCCTGTAGAAGTTTTACACCTGTTAACAACCTTTTTCTTTTTTGCCAGCTGGTTGTACCTGAAGCCAGAGGAAAGCTGGGATAGTGATAATACCGTTACTTCCCAAAGTTATCAAATCGATTTAAATGCGGGCGCGCATGAAGTATATCTATCTTCAGCTCAGGCTAGAATGCTGGAGTTACAAGATAAACATATAATTGGGCAGGAATATATTTTGCCTTTTCACTATCTCTGTCAAATCTATCATTTATTGAATTTAAAGCATCTAGAAACCATTCACAATTTTAGCCTTAATAACTTAAAAATTGTTAAAGTAAATAGTTTTCAGCCTACAGCTAGTGGGGGTATACTCCAATTCCAAACAGTGTTAGATTCTCCACTTAATGCTTTAAGGATTTGGAGGCAACCAATAGTTGAAGTAACGTTAATATTGCATAGTCCCTACACAGTGGAACTTAGTATTCCAGTTTACAATGAAAAAAAAATAATTGTAATATTTAATGCTATTCCTCTCAGCAGTAATGAGCATAAGCTTTTTATAGATATTTACAGCGACCTAGAGTGGCCTAAACCATTATTGCAAGCTCTCTTGCACTTTGCCTCTTGCTTGACGCTTTTTGAAGATTTGCCCTATTTACGTAAGCTAGCTGGAAGAAATATACAGCGTTTAGTTAAGTTAAGTGGAGTTTCCGATCGCGATACTATGTTACTTTTTAGAAGATTCGTTGAACTATACGGTTTGAGCATAGAAGCTGCGCCAACTATGAGAATTATTGAAGCAGCAGAGGAGGCGGCTAACAATGAGTTGATTACAGAAATATAGAAACGTTCTCATTGAGAGTAGACTACAGTAATTTTAAAAAGCTAGCCGGGTTTAGTCGCTCATTATGGCTAGTTTATGTGAAAAAGGCTTGAGGTAAAACAAGACATAATTTTGTAGATTAGGGCGTGTTTAAAAAAGAAATTAGTCTAATATAATTAAATATCCTGGGCTGTAAATTGAGCCAGATGGGATAATATAGACCATCTAAGACAGTGATTCCTATGAAGTCCGAGCAACTCTTCTTCAACCTGTCGCCCGACCTGTTTTGCATGGTGGGGATGGATGGTTATTTTAAAAAGGTTAATCCGGCGTTTGAAAGAGTGCTTGGCCTCACCGCAGAAGAGTTACTTAGAGAAGAGTTGCTCAGTTTAGTCCATTCTGACGACAAAGCAGCCACTAGCCAGGAAGTAGAGAAGCTTAAAAAAGGTACTTTGACAGCATCCTTTGAAAATCGTTTCCGCTGTCAAGATGGTTCCTATAGATGGGTGGATTGGACGCTTCATTCGGCGCACTCAGAAGGTGTTCTGTATGGAATCGGTCGCGACATTACCGATCGCAAGCAGACAGAGCAGGGATTCCAAGAAAAGGAGGAGCATCTTCAGTTCATTCTCAATGTGTCCGGATTGGGAATTTGGGATCTGGATCTCACCACGTTGAAGGCGACTCGCTCGCTTCGACATGACCAGATATTCGGCTATGACGCACTCCTTCCAGAGTGGACTTTGGAAATGTTTCTCGATCATGTGCATCCTAGCGATCGCGCACGAGTGCAAGCAAGCTTTGAAGAGGCGGTAGCAACCAGTGGAGAATGGGATTTTGAATGCCGTATCCGTCGAGCTGATAAACAGACACGATGGATTGAAGCTAAAGGACACCATATCCGAAACGCCGACGGAGTGCCGATAAAAATCGTTGGTTCCGTAACGGACACAACTGAGAAAAAGCAGAAGGAAGCAACTCTACATGATATCCGCACCCGACTGGAAGCGGCTTTAAACGCTGGTGCGATCGCCACCTGGACATTTGATTTAATTAACAATCGTATTGTTGCCGATAAAAACCTAGAGCGATTGTTTTCTGTATCCCCAGAAGAAGCCGCAGGCGGTTCCCTAGAGAGCTATGTGCGTGCCATTCATCCCGATGACCGAAAGCAGGTTGAGGACGAAATTCAAGCATCAATTGAACGCCGGGGCGATTACGAAGCGGAATATCGGATTGTGCAGCCGGATGGTTCTGTGCGCTCAGTGATCGCCCGCGGACGGGTAGAGTGTGATGCAGCAGGCAATCCCATCAGCCTCCCAGGTGTCGTGCTTAACATTACAGAGCGAAAGCAAATCGAGAAGGCGCTCAAAGAAAGCGAAATAAAGTTTCGGCAGCTTGCCAATTCCATTCCGCAACTAGCTTGGATGGCAAATCCAGACGGCTGGATATTTTGGTACAACGAACAGTGGTATGAGTATACGGGCACCACGCCAGAACAAATGGAGGGATGGGGGTGGCAGAGCGTCCATGATCCAGAGATGCTCCCGGATGTAATTGAGGGGTGGCAGGCGTCTATCTCCACAGGAAGACCTTTTGAGATGGAATTTCCTCTCCGAAACGCCCAGGGAGAGTTTGAGTGGTTTCTGACACGAGTAAACCCATTTAAGGATGCCTCTGGTCAAATTCTCTTGTGGTTTGGTACAAACACTAATGTCACATACCAGAGGCGCTTAGTAGAAGAAAAGCAGCAGCTTCTGGAAAGCGAACGAGCAGCCAGAATAGAGCTTGAGCGTGCTAGCTGCCTCAAAGATGAATTTTTGCTCACCCTCTCCCACGAACTTCGCACCCCCCTCAACGCCATACTGGGCTGGTCGCTGCTCATCAAGAAAGGCACGATGGATGCGGCAAAGATGGCGCAGGGACTGGATACCATCGAGCGTAACGTCCGAGTCCAAGGGCAACTAATCGACGATCTCCTAGACATGAGCCGTATTATCTCTGGGAAGCTGAGGCTCAATGTACAGCCAGTTGAACTGGGAACGGTAATTGAAGCGGCTCTTGAGACTGTCCGTTTGTCAGCGGATGCAAAGAATATTCGTCTTCAAAAAGTTATCGATCCTCTGGCTGGTATTGTGTCAGGTGACCCGTCTCGGCTACAGCAGGTTATCTGGAATCTTCTTTCCAACGCGATTAAGTTCACTCCTAAAGGTGGGAGAGTTCAAGTCGTTTTGGAGCGCGTCAACTCCCATGTGGAAATTAGTGTAATTGATACCGGGCATGGTATTAAGCCGGAGTTTCTGCCATATGTATTCGATCGCTTTCGGCAAGCTGACGCCTCAACCACACGAAAATACGGAGGCTTAGGCTTAGGACTGGCGATCGCGAAGCACCTTACCGAACTTCACGGTGGATCTATAAGAGTAAAAAGTGCAGGAGAGGGTAAGGGAGCTACCTTCATTGTCTCGCTTCCCCTTGTTGTAGTTTACTCACAAGAAGATGAGATCAAGCCCAGCTATCGAGCAGAAAGCAAAAGCAGCATTCAAGACGGACAACCAACACTTGAAGGTATTAAGGTGCTGGTAGTAGATGATGAGGAAGACGCCCGTGAGCTTATAAAGTTAGTGCTGGAAAATTCTAACGCCCAAGTAATTACAGCTGCCTCTGCACACGAGGCATTAGAAGCGCTTCAGAATGAGAAACTGCACGTCCTTGTCAGTGATATTGGGATGCCACAGGAAGATGGTTATCAATTTATCCATAAGGTAAGAGAGCTGAGTCCAGACAGAGGCGGAAAGATTCCGGCGGTGGCTCTTACCGCTTACGCCAGAGCGGAAGATCGTAAACGCGCTCTTTTATCCGGCTATCAGATGCATGTGACTAAGCCTGTTGAACCAAGCGAGCTGATTGCTGTTGTCTTAAGCCTTACAAGCCTGATGCCAAAGGGGTAGCTGAAGTTGCGGAAATACTTCATTAGACTTCTTGCAAAAAGCATAATCTTGTTTTTTGTACGCAGATTAAAGCAGATGTACGCAGATAAACGCAGATGAATAAATCAACTGACAACTGACAACTAACAACTGACTATCAGCTATTATTATTGGCTAATCAGCAGCGCTACCGGGAAATGTTTCAACGCTTCCCCCATCAGCACTTTGCCATTGGCTGATATTGTTTGATCTGTTAGTGCATCTTTCCAGGCAGACGGCATTCCTTTTGGCAGCTCTAGGCGGGTATCATCCCATACCTGTTCCCCGAGAGGATATTCACCTGGTTTGATCAGAAGAGTGAAAAAGCGGGGGGCAATTGCGATCGCCACCTTACCCTTATAGGTTCGCCCTATAGCCACAATATTATCCTTAAACTTCCCTGTCGCCTCCAGAGGCAAGTAATCACCTTCCTGGAAAACTTCTAAATGCTGTTTTCTCGCCTCCAGCAGCTTAGCAGTCAAAAACATTTTAATCCGAGCATCTTCCTTCGTAGCAAGTAACTCAGCCATCAGACCCAATATATCTGTTTGGGCTTTATCTTTAATTTCTTTTAGCAACGATGTTCGCAGATCAAAGTCAACCGGACGGCGGTTATCCGGATCTACGAGACTCAAATCCCACAATTCAGTTCCCTGATAAAAGTCAGGCACTCCTGGTGATACAACTTTTAGCAGCGTTTGAGAAAGAGAGTTGTAGATTCCATATTCAGCTATCTTCTTTTGGAAGGGACGAAACTCTTTTAAAAACTCGTTATCATCTGAGGTGTTGAGAACTTCTTCCACAAAAGCCATACAACCTTCCTCATAAGTGGTATCAGGTCTTAGCCATGCTGTATGCACCTTAGCTTCCCTGATTGCTTTAATAATAAATTCTTTCACGCGCTTGGTAAAATCTGCTTCTTCACTTTCATCGAAAGGAAAAGCTCCTAAAAGATTTTGGTAGAAAAGATATTCATCATTCTCATCGGGAATGATGAAATCAGGTAGACGTTTTTTCTTAGAGTTGTTAATCTTACTCCAAGCTTTAACCTGCTTTTCCCATTCCTCTGGAATTTCAGAAATTACATTGAGCCTTGCTCGAACATCTTCACCACGTTTTGTATCGTGGGTTGAGGTGGCATTCATCTTGTCAGGCCACTGTTTACTTTGCGTTTCGTTAAATTTATGAAAGTCGGCAACCTTCATGCCAAAATAACCAGGATGACCGCCCACTTCATTGAGAGACATCATTCGGTTATAAACATAAAAGGTAGTGTCTTCCACTCCTTTTGCCATCAAGGGGCCCGTGTATTGTTGCATTCTCATTACTAGGTGCAACCATTGGTCTTTATCAGCTATGAGAATATTTTCCTCAAATTCCAGCAGCAGCAATTTTTCGATAAAATTTAGTTCATTAAAAAGCTGCGGTGTTTTCTCTTTGGCTTTTTTAAGAACAGATTCGATATATTGGCTGTCTGTTTTCCTTTGCCCATCATTATTGATGTAGGTTCGATAAATAGGGAAAAGAGCTAAAAATTCCGCGATCGCTTTTCTGATCCCATACAAAGTAAAATCATTACCTTTCCTTGTCTTATTCGCTATCTGCTTGATTAAATGAGCAAGATTGTCGATGTCTCCAGCTAAGTTTCTATCAATAATTAGCCGCTTACAATCGCTGACTACCTGCTCGTAAGTTTTTTCCAAACCTGTAAATCGGCGATATATATTGTCAATTTTTTGCTCATTTTTCTTACAGCAAAATAAGCCATTGACATAATTCATAAAATTATAGCCGCTGGTTCCTTGTATTTTCCAGTAATCCGGCATTTCTTCTTCAAGTTCTAAAATCTTCTCAACCGTAATATAAACGTCTCCTGCTTTTTGCCTAAGTCGTTCCAGATAATTCGTGGGATCGTAAAGACCATCAATATGATCAATTCTTAAACCTGTTATATTACCTGATTCAACTAATTGAAATAGCAGCGTATTAGTTTTGTTAAAAACCTTTAGCTCTTCAATTTTTACAGAAATTAGTTCATTGACAGTAAAAAACCTTCTGTAGTTGAGTTCTTCAGCACCAACTTTCCAGAAAGACAAGCTATAAAACTGCTCTGCCAAAAGACTCTCCAGCAGGTTAAAACTTTCTGGATTCCCAGGTTCTCCATTAAACTCCTCTATATTGCTATCGATAAACTCTTTAACTTTAGGATTGTCGTTGTAGAGTTCCCACAGTAGTCCCTTGACAAAAGATGCCTGCTCGTATCGTTCGTGACCTTTGCTTTCCGCAGGGATATTTTTGATAATATAAAGAATCCCCAGCATCTTTACAAAATCGGGATTATTTCTCCGCAACGACCGGGCTAGCTTGCCTAAGTTATTATTAAGAAACTTGCCATAAGATTCTATCCTGACAGGTAATCTCAAGCTATAGTAGTTAACACTAAGTCCAGTTTGGTCATACTCTAATTTTATTTCCCCATTTTCTAAACAATTGCCATAGAAATCTCCCAGCATAGGGGTAAGCACTCTGCCCCTAAGTTGTTCGTAGTAATGATTCCACTCAATGTCAAAAAAGTCTAAGTAATCCGAATCAGGACCGTTTTCTAAAACGTCCATGAGCATTTGGTTTTGGCTATCATAAGCCATGTGGTTGGGAACGATATCTTGTAACCATCCCATATCGCGTTGCTGAAGTTCACCAATCAAGGCTTCAAATGATTCCGTTGTTCCCAATTCAGGATTTAGCTGATTCGGGTCAACGATATCATAGCCATGAGTGCTGCCCGCCCTAGCTTTAAAGATTGGCGAAGCGTAGAGATCAGAAATTCCTAGTTCTGAAATATAATCAACAATTTTTTTTGCCGCATCAAAGCCAAAGTCGGAATTGAACTGAATTCTGTAAGTAGCTGTGGGAATCCGCATGATAAAATTTTCAATCCTCTATTTATGTATTTATGTTTTCTCGTTCCCAGGCTCTCGTTTAGGAACGAGAACTAATGACTAACGACTAAACTCGACTTTATCCATTCAAGCAGCGTAACCCAGATTCCGCAGCTTCGACTCTCTCTCTGGACGTTTTTACTAAGCAATGAGCAACACAGCCAGCTAGTACATCACGGCATAAATTTGTAACCAGCTTGAAGACAGAGCCGGGGAAGCAGGGGAGGCAAGGGCAGAAAACTGGTCAGTTATTTCTGCTTTCGCTGCACTAGCAATAAGTCTCAAAGTCAATAGATGCCATTAATTGAGAATTATCGTGAAGGATATCTTTGGGCAATGAAAGCCTGAAGTTCTTACTTAGCAAGAATTTTAAGGCTTTTGCGTAGAAAAATCCTCGTAGCCGACCAGAGACGGGCGGAATTAGGGAAAAAAGCTTTGTCTGATGGTGTTTTCTTTCATCGCGCAGATGACGCATTTTCGTTAATTCATACACAAAGGTGTATGTACGCTGTGTAAGTCCTAAAGTTTTGTAACTTTTTAGAGAAATTTGCTCCTCAAGCCTGAAAAGCCTCTAGAACTTCAGTTTGAGGTAGGGAATGAAAAGAATAACGCTCAAAAAGATTCTGTACTGGTTCATCGGTGAAACTGCTGGACGAAGCTCAGTCGCAGTTTGGAAATGGCTGTGGGGTTTACCTGTCGAACCAGGGGGAAAGATTGCTGAAAAAGTGGCTCAGGAATCTCTTCAGTCAATGCAACAGTCGGTCGTGCAGTTAACTGCTGCGGTGGCTAGGGTAGTTGCCGCTTATGAGCAAGCTAAACAGAAATATAACAGAAAACAAGAAGAGTTTTACCAATCTGAGAAGCAAGCACAACTGGCTTACGGTCAAGGTAATCAAGAAGCAGCACGTTTGGCAATTACGAAAGCCATCATGGTTGAAAAGATTCTCCCTCAGTTGTCACAGCAAGTGGCTAAAGCCGAAAAATTGATGATTGCGGCTAAAGAAAAGCTTAATAGAGAACGCGAGAAGGTAGAGGCTTACAAGCTAGAAATGATAAATATTCAGGCTTTATCGGAAATGAATCAAGCCATGAAAGATATTGTCAACATCACGACAGAGCTAGATATTGAATCATCGCGATCACAGTTTGAAGAAGCACAAGGTGCTATTGAGGGAAGATATCTCCGAGAAAATGCCCAAGCTGAGTTATTAGAAAACCCCACTGAAAAGCTAGAAGCCCAAGTCAACCAGCTTACTTTGGATGAAGAAATTAACCGTCGTCTGCAACAGTTATAAGAATCATCGCTGAACTAAAAAAAATGAGCAATTTTGAGGATTGACTGTTTATGAACATCAAGAATAACGCAATGAAAACGAAGCATAAATTTAAAGTTCCCCCGATTGTTTTGATTTCCTTGATTTTCGGCGTAGGTTTTGTCTTGACAAGGTTGCCGCCAAAAAACAGCGATTCACGGTTCAGTTTTGGCGATAAATTGCTGATTAATGATAACCCAAGCAAGGCAAAAAAGGACGGAGTTGAGGCAATTAGCAAGGGAGATTCTCAAGAGGCGATCGCAGCTTTCCAGACATCCTTGACTCAACACCCCAACGACCCAGAAACCCTGATTTATCTAAACAACGCCAAAGCCGAAGATCGGGACTCCCTCAAAATTGCAGTCGTTGTTCCCATTAGCAGCAATCTCAATATTGCTCAGGAAATGCTGCGAGGGGTAGCAATGGCGCAAGATGAAATCAACCAGAAGGGGGGAATTAACAGCAAGTTTTTAAAAGTTGAAATTGTTAACGATGAAAATGACCCAGAGGTTGCCAAGCAAGTCGCAGAAACATTAGTAAAAGATAACAATATCCTTGGCGTCATTGGTCATAATTCTTCCAATGCGAGTGTTGCCGCAGCACCAATCTATCAACAGGGACAATTGGTGATGATAACGCCGACAAGTTTTGCCAACGATCTATCGGGGTTTGGCAGTTATATTTTTCGTACAGTTCCCACCATTCGCTATATGTCAGATCCAGTAGCGCAATATGTCGTTAAGACAGCGCGTAAAACTAAGGTAGCTATTTGTTATGACTCTCAGGCACCCGATAACGTGTCATCCAAAGATGAATTTGTCGCTTCCTTGTTGTCTAAAGGGGGAAATATAGCACCCACAGTCTGCGACTTTTCTGCACCTACTTTTAATCCTAATCAAGCTGTTGCCGATGCCGTCAGCAGTGGTGCAGATAGCTTACTTTTAGCGCCTCACGTAGATCGACTCGAAAAAGCGATGGAAGTAGCACGCGCTAATCGAGGACGGTTGGCATTATTTAGTACTCCTACCCTCTACACCATCAAAACTTTACAGTCAGGACAAGAAGATGTGAACGGGTTAGTTTTGCCTGTACCTTGGCACCCAAAAAGTGGATCTGCTCAAGCTTTTGCAACACAGGCGCGTCAACTATGGGGAGGCGAGATTAATTGGCGCACCGCAACTGCTTATGATGCGACTCGCGCCGCGATCGCAGGTTTGCAGAAAAGTCAGACTCGTGAAGGGTTACAAGCTGTGTTGCGGAGTCAGGGATTTTCTGCCATCGGTGCTAATGGAGATGTGAAGTTTTTACCGACAGGCGATCGCTTAGGGAAAGCAATTCTCATTCAGGTACAACCTAGTGCGTCAGGATACGAATTTGTACCAATTCAACCCTAGAAGTAAAACACGATCCCTAAAGGAGCTTTAACATGAATAGTCAGCAAGCGGAACTGTATCAACGTATTCAAGCATTTTCTCTGGATGCTGCTGATACATACCTGCCATTGAGTCAACGACTCGCACAAGAAAACGGCTGGGCGCTTGAATACGCTCAACGGGTTATCGATGAATACAAAAAATTCGTATTTCTAGCAGTGGTAGCTGACCATCCTGTTAGTCCTTCGGATCAGGTCGATCAAGTCTGGCATTTACACTTGCTCTATACGCATTCTTACTGGGAAGAATTTTGTCCCAAGGTTTTAAAAATGCCACTGCATCACAGTCCTACCCAAGGAGGTTCGCAGGAGCGACGTAAGTTTAATGACTGGTACAACAAAACCTTAACAAGCTACGAACAAATTTTTCAACAGTCACCGCCTGTAGATATCTGGTCGCCATCCCATATTCGTTTCGGACGGGATATTCATTTCGTCAAAGTCAATACGCAGTCTAACTGGATTTTACCCAGACCTCAGTTAAATTTATTGCCTAAATTCCGTCTCAGTCGAAGTGCTATCTTCGTCTTATCTTTCTGCCTAGCTTTAGGTGTTACAGGTTGTACCTTATCAAACATAGCAAATTTGCCGAATCCACTCAATCTTTCATTTTCCGAATTCACCATTTCTTATTTATTAGCAGCACTAATTGGAATTCTCCTTATTAGTATCGCCGGGTTATTTGAACGACCTGGCGAAATTTATAAAATTCGGCTGCGATTACTTTTAATTCTGACGTTTTCTTTGTTAGCTCTGGAAATTAGCAAAATTGCCACGGGTTTATCTAATTTGACGGGGCAGGATTTTTTGAGTTTCTACTTCCTAGCAACTGTCACGGGTTTTTTATTAGACTTTTTCGCACGCTTATGGCCAGAAGGTACATCTTCCCAGAGTTTGTCTATAGATTATACCCCTTCGTGGGAAGAGTTTAAACAACAGACAATGGAGTTTCCGTCATTTGAGAAGACTGTAAAGTGGTTAATTGTTCTCTCAGTCTTTATTTTGTACGTTCTTGGAAGTACCAGAGTAATATTAGGAATTTCTCGCGATCGACCAGTTGGTTATCTAGCCGTTTTGTGTGTTCTTGTAGGTATACACTTACTTGTTTTGTTGTTTGGCAGATTCAAAGAAGATTTTTCTAACATTTGGCGAATCTTTTTCGCTATTCCAGCCTTTCTCTCAATCCCTTCCTTTTTGTGGCTAGGCTTTAGAAGTTTGGGCGTATGGATGTTTGTTGGTTTATGGATAGCTATAGCACTTTTGCAAGGTAATAACTCTGGTGGCGGTGGTGGCGGTGGTGTCTACTGGAGTGGCGGTAGTAGTGATGGTGGAGGTGGCGATGGTGGCTGTGGTGGTGGCTGCGGTGGCTGTAGCGGTGGTGGGTAAGGGGGGAATAATTACCATAGTAGGAACTTACAGGTATATGTTCCCAAAACAATTTGGCGGAAATTTAAACCAAAACTAATTATTTGGATAGGAAACAGGCGATCGCTCATACTTTTTTAAAGTTTTATGAAGTTTTTGAGAAGAACAGCCATGAAGTGCTGATAAGCAGATGTAAGCAGTTTCTGACGAAAACAGTTTATTCTTCATTTCCAGGAGTCAATGATGAAAAATACTAACAATCTCCAGAAAATGGCTATAGTTCTTTCGCTTACATTTTCAGTAAATTTAATTTACTTTAACAATCAAGCAAAAGCAGCAGCTATAGGTGAAAACATAGCTGTAAGCACATCTTTAATAGAGGCAAGCTCATTAAATAAAAAGATGGAAATTTTACCCACTTTTCATAAAAAAACTGAAAAACCAACTCTGCTTGCTCAGTCAGATTCACATTATATTCGTGACCATGATGGATCTGCATGTGTCAAAATGCCAGGAGAGATTATTAGTAATGACTCTGATGGCATAATGTCAGTGAATGATTTTACGGAAACTGCCTACTTTATCACTCATGAGGATGTTTCTGTAACTCCTCCCCAAGATCGACTTTACGGAGTTTTAGATGAAGTTGTTTACTCATGGTCTCAAAAGAGAAAAATAACCATAATTAGCAAAATATTTCTTCAGGTTGATGGCGCTCCCGCAGGTGTGGAATTTACGGGGTTAGAGGATGATGGTAAAAAATCTAAAACTCAAATTATTTTGAGAGACAATAGAATTTATATCATTTACGCAATTACAGCAGGAGAACTAGGAATAGAAGCTGACGATTTTTTCAATTCTTTTGAAATTTATTAAAATCAAACACGACCAAATTGCACCCATCTCAACTCACCTGCTCTTATCATTTTGCGATCGTGGTAAACCAGAATATTAACCCCAATGAATTCGATGACCAACTCCGCCATTTAATTCAAGAAACATGTGGCTATCCAAAAGACAGTTTAAATCGTAAACAAGGATTGAATAGGATTATTTACCTGATGCAAAAATCAGGAAAAATTTGGAGAGGTGGCGGAAGTATCAGTCTAGATGACTATGAAGACGCACTTCAGCAAAGTTGGTTATTTTTTTGCCGTAACTTATGTGAAGCTGTTACGGCTAATCAACCCTACAATCCAGAAAAAGCTAGTGCGATCGCCTGGTTTAATAATCACCTCAAATATAGACTCAAAGACGCTCAGCAAGAAGTCTATAGGAAAGAAATATATTGGGGAAAGGATAAGAGGGTTTTCTCACAGGTTGATAAGGATACAGGTGAACTAACCGATCCGATTGACAATATAGATGCACCACCAGAAAATCCGCCTAGTATGATAGAAGAACTTCAGGAATGGCTAGAGTCAAATAAGCAAAAGTTAAGCCGAATTCATTTGCGCGATCGCCCGGAAATTAATTGCTACATTTTAATTCCTCGTCGCCTACCCCCAGAACCTCCCTGGAAAACACTGGAGCAAGAATTTGGCGTATCCATGAAGACTCTAGCTAATTTTTACCAGCGCCACTGCTTACCCCTATTAGAACAGTGGGCTATATCCCAAGGATATCTAGATGATTAATCAACTTTTTGGCTTTCTCAAGCCTAGTTTGTAGTTGCGTTTTAGCGCCAAATTTGATTGTAAATCTTAGTTGCTTAACATGACTTCTTTAACCAAATCCCCCCAAACTCAAATGCTGACACTTCCTATCACTGAAGCAGATCGCCAGAAAGCTTTAAAGTTTGCCCAACAGCAACCCACAGAAGAAAAACAAAAGCAGGTCTATTCCAATACCTTAGCTGTGCTAGTCGTGCATCATTACTTAGAAATGCTAGATATTGCCAGCGACTTCAAATCTAGCTATAGTTGGAATCGATTTACTCGTTTGGTCGCCGATGTCGCCGATTTGAAAATCACGGATGCTAAGGTAAAAAAATTAGGACATGTAGAATGTCGTCCGGTGAAAGCCGGGGAACAATTCGCTGACATTCCGCCGGAAGTTTGGGATGAAAGAATCGGCTATATTTTTGTGCAGTTCGATTACGAGTATCGCCAAGGAACTTTATTAGGATTTCTGCCAACTGTGTGCCGAGAGCAGATTCCCATTACTCAACTACAACCCCTAGCCAATTTTCTTGAATTTTTGTATCAACCTGCTCTTAATTAGGTGCGTTTAAGCGACTGGTTTGATAATATATTTGCAACCAGTTGGCAGGCGATCGAAGAAGTTATCAACAACCAAAGCGCAAATACCACCTTAGCTTTTCGTCTTGGCGAGGTGCGCTTCGACAAAATGGAATGGCTGCAACAACAGATTCAACATTTGTCCACCCCTGCCAATTGGAGAGGAAATTCATCTCTCGATCTAGATCCCATTCTGGCTCTGATTCAAATCATAGAAAAAACTCAGGATGAGGAAACGCGATGGAAAGCAGCCGAAATGCTGTGGGAGATTGAGCCAACTCATCCAGCAGCAGGTGCAAGACGGATTATCGATTTAGGAATGCAATTAGGGGGATATCCCGTCGCTTTAATGGTAGCTATATTACAAAAACCTGACCAAAAAATAGCTGTTCTCCTGCGAGTTTACCCGATGGGAAGTAAAGATACTTTACCCCCTAATTTAAAACTGGCTGTGTGTGATGCTGGCATCCCGGATCGTGTTGTTGAAGTGCAAGCCAGATCCCAACCTAAGGATAACTATATTCAGTTAAAGTTTACTGCTGAGTATGGAGAAAGGTTTAGTATTAATATCTCCTTAGAGGAAGCGAGTTTTACAGAATACTTTGTTATTTAAACAAGCATAATGCACTATGGGTAAGCTAGTTGTCTTTGAAATTGGCGATGGCAATCTTGAGCAAGGATTTCCTGTTACGCTCCGAATTACCGAAGAGGGAAAACAAATTCTCAAGCATAGCCGGAGAATACCGTCTGCTGTGGAAATTTGCCAACACTGTGACAACTGGCGAAATGCTTATTACAACCTCGCTACTATTCGCAATGCTAGAATTCCCCGCATTGATATCCCTGATGAGCAGATTACTAACGTCAGTATGGAATATCGGGAAGATGATATCCCTGACGAGCAACGCTTACAAAATTATCAAGTCGCGGCAGAAAACTTTCAATGCAAAATGCAAGAGTGGCTCAATCAACCAGAATTTTTAAATCTACGGATTCAGGTGCTACAACAAGTCAACTCTCAGGAAAAAACCCGAATTATTATAGCAACTAATAATCGGAAGCTTTGGAGGCTTCCCTGGCATCTTTGGGACTTATTTAACTCGGACTGTGACAGTGAACCTGCTGTTAGTACCGAGGATTGTGTATTTACCTCGATTACGTCCTTAATAAACCCAGTTAGAATCTTAGCGATTTTTGGCAACAGTGCTGGTATTGACCTCAAGCCAGATCGGAAATTACTAGCTGGGTTAGAAAAACAAGGAGCAAGAATTACTTGGCTGACAAATCCTACACGCACACAACTGAAGGATCAATTATCGGGACACCCTTGGGATATCCTCTTTTTTGCAGGACATAGTTACTCCGATACACAGGGAAATAATGGAGTAATTCAGCTTAATCAAAGCGATCGCATATCTCTTTGGGAGTTACAAAATCGTTTCAAAGAAGCGGTTAGGAAGGGTTTAAAATTAGCAATTTTTAACTCTTGCGACGGCTTAGGGTTAGCGCAAAATTTAGCCGAAGTAAATCTTCCTCATGTGATTGTCATGCGAGAGCCTGTCCCGGATCGAGTGGCACAGAAATTTTTAGAACACTTCCTAGATAAGTTTTCTCAGGGAGAATCCCTCAATCAATCTGTGCGCCATGCCAGACTACGCTTACAGGAGGATGAAACCGAATACGAATTACCATATGCCAATTGGCTTCCTGTGGTGTATGAAAATCCAACTGTACCTCCCTTAATTTGGGAGCAATCTAAGCTTCCACCTCCTGATATTAGTGAGTCAACATCTTCTAAGAATGACGAGGATTATTTAATAAGACTAATCAAGAATCTAGTCATAAACCTCCCCAAATGGGCAAAACTACCGTTCGCTTTTCTTATCATATTTTTTTCGCTCATTTTATTGGTGATTGTTTATAACACCATATCCTATCCTAGTGCAAATAAGCAAGCTAAAAACTTTTCTAATGTAGAAAATATTATTTCTATTCCTGTAGCTGAGCGCATCAGTGAAGGAGGAAAAACTTTAGTCAGTAAAACGGCTGAAAAAATAGAAGGTGTAACAGCATTTAATAAAAAAAACTTTGCTCTTGCTGCTGAAAAATTTGCAGCTTCTCTAAATAAACAGAAAAACGATCCTGAATCCCTGATTTACCTCAACAATGCCAAAATTGGCAATCAACCCGCCCTAATAATTGCTGTCAGTGTTCCCATTGGCAGTAACGTTTATGTAGCCCCAGAAATTCTGCGGGGTGTGGCGCAAGTGCAAAACGAGATTAATAAAAACGGAGGAATTAACGGAAAATTATTAAAAGTTGTGATTGCTAATGATGAAAATAAAGAGGATATTGCCAAACAGATTGCCGATACATTTGTTAAGGATGACAAAATAATAGCGGTTGTGGGACATAACGCTTCTGATGCCTCAGTGGCAGCCGCCCCGATTTATAATAGGGGGGGGTTAGTAATGATTACCCCCACTAGCTTTTCTGACAAATTATCCTCTAGCGGTGAGTATATATTCCGCATGGTTCCCACTATTCGGGTGTTCACCGATACCCTCTCTAAGTACGCTATTAAAACCGCCAATAAAACTAAAGTAGCTATTTGCTCCTCTAAATTGGCAATTGATAATGAATCATTCAGCAATCAATTTGTCAATAGCTTTAGAGAAGAAGGCGGCACGTATATTCGAGTTAATTGCGATTTTGATGAGGCCAATTTTAATCCTGAAGTTATCTTAGAAAGAATTAAGCAGAAGGGTGCAGATAGCCTGCTTTTAGCTCCCCATGTTGATAGAATTGACCGAGCCGTCAACATGGCACAAGCGAATAAAGGACGATTATCCCTCTTTGCCAGCCCTACTCTTTATACCAACATAACCTTAGAAAAAGGTCAGGAAGCTGTTAATGGCTTAATTGTAGTGACCCCGTGGGCTTCCGAGCAACTATCTAGTAACCATCCTTTCCTTCTCGAAGCTGGCCAACTTTGGGGAGGAAAGGTGAATTGGCGGACAGCAGAAGCTTACGATGCAACCAAATTAATCGCCACCGCCTTGAAACAAAATCCAACTCGTGAAGGACTCAAAGAGACCATCAGCAGCTCTAGTTTTTCGGTTGAGGGAGTCACCGGAAAGATCGAGTTTTGGAGTGGCGATCGCCAGTTTGTCCGAGGAAGCGCTATAGTTGCTAAGGTTCAACCTAAGACTTCAGGCGGCTACGAATTCGTACTCCTACCCCGTTGAAATTAGGCTTTCTTGGGATAGGTTTATTGAGCAAACACTGCAAAACTCAGGGGCGAAATTGTCAATTCTTTACCTGATGCTAGTTTGTCTGGCAATGTAGAGCCAGAACCTAGCCACTTGGAATCGGAAGAGTCAAGAATTTTGCTCCAGTTGCCATGGGGAACCGTTGCCTGAAAATTTACATCTTTCTGACTAAAATTCATCACGCAGAATATCTGGTTTTCCTGACTCCACCGCCGAAGTTGCAAAAGTTTGTCTGCTTCAGTACAGGACACCTCTAGATTTTGCTTATCCAGGTTTTTCAGTGCCGGAATTGTGCGGCGCAGGCTAATTAAATGCTGATAAAGTTCTAAGAGAGCTTTATGTTTACCTTCTTGGCGCTTTTCCCACTTCAACTGGCACTTGTGAAAGGTTTCAGGACTGACAGGATCTTGAAACTCTCCTTCTAAATGAAAGTCTTTAAATTCTTCTTTTCTTCCCTTTCTCACTGCCTCAACTAAGTCATGGTCGGAGTGACTGACGAAGTAGAGAAAAGGGGACTCATCGCCGTACTCCTCGCCCATAAACAGCATGGGAATATTAGGTGAAAGCAAAAGGACACCCGCCGCTAATTTAAGACCTTCAAAAGAAATTAGCTGGGACAACCTTTCACCCAGCATACGATTGCCAACTTGGTCGTGATTTTGCGTGCAGATGACAAATTGATGTCCTGGAAAGTCTTTAGCATCACTGCCATGATACCGCCGTCTATTCGGGGAGAATTTCCAGGAGTAAACAAAGCTTTCTTTGAAAGCTGTCGCCAGATGTTCGCATTTGCCGAAATCCTGGTAATAGCCTAAACTCTCACCCGTAAGCAAAGTATGCAGTGAGTGATGAAAATCGTCACTCCATTGGGCATCCATGCCATTACCGCCAATAGAGCGATCGCGTATCACCCGCACATCATTTAAATCGCTTTCCGCAATTAGATACATTTTCTTACCTAACTGCTGAGAAAGTAAGTCAACGTCTTCTGAGAGTTCCTGAAGGAAGTGTTTAGCCCCTAAGTCGTAAATCGCATGGATGGCATCCAAACGCAGGGCATCCATGTGATAATTCTCAAACCAGTACAGGGCGTTTTGGATAAAGAAGTTGCGAACGCCATCGCTGCGGGCATCATCAAAGTTAACCGCCATGCCCCAAGGCGTTTTATATGTTTCTGTGAAATAGGGGCCATAGTTACTGATGTAGTTTCCTTCTGGGCCAAAGTGGTTGTAGACGACATCGAGAATCACCGCTATTCCCTGCTGGTGACAGGCATCTACGAGTCGCTTTAATGCTTCAGGACCGCCATAGGAATTTTGTACGCCAAATATATAGGTGCCATCATAGCCCCAGTTGCGCTCGCCGGGAAATTGAGCCACTGGCATAATTTCAATGGCATTTACCCCTAATTCAGACAAATCACTGAGGCGGGGAATAATTGCATCAAAGGTGCCTTCCGGGGTGAAGGTACCAACGTGCAATTCATAGATAATCATTTCCTCTAAAGGAATACCAGACCACTGGGCGTCATTCCAGTGCATGGTACTGGGATCAACTACCTGAGAAGGTCCGTGTACACCCTCTGGTTGCAAGTGGGATGCGGGATCGGGTCTGTCAGTAGTTCCTTCCAGCTTATAGAAATAAAGCGTTCCTGGGTCAATACCTTCAGCCTTTACTTTCCAGTACCCCTGCTCATCTTGTTGCATGGGGAGAAGGCGCTCTTCAGGAGAGATAATTTGTACAGCTACCTCTTTGAGATCCGGTGCCCAAACGGTAAATTCACAACGACTGTTACCAAGATAATCAGAGCCAATTTTCACTTTTAATCTGGCTTCTCCCATGCCATAGGTTATAAGGACTTCCCGCGTGACGTACTTTATACGCTGACCGCTACACAGTACAGCGCTGGCTTATGTTGCGATCGCGAAGCGCAAACTTTTTTTGATTAAAGCTTCTCACTCATCAGTACAGTGAGTAATGCTGGGGATTCTCTGTTGATTTTCCCTGTTTAAGGCTCATAGAGCCTCTTTCTGTAGGGAGAACCACCCCTGCCTGCTTGATGTTATGGAAACTACTATCTGACCTGGTAGTTTGCTTGTATAGCAATTAGCAATTGACTTTTAGCAGTTAGCTGTTAGCAAAAATACCGTTATAGCAGCATCTCCCTTGTGTATGGCGGCGAGGTCTATTGTCAATAGCCTTTATAGCGACTGCTATAGTGTACCTACTACTAACTCTGGCGAGTCTTGTGTCCAGCCAACTTATCCTCTGCGTACCTCTGCGCTAACCTCTGCGTCCTCTGCGTTTAAACATCAGATGCCTGTTTAGCTACCAAAATTTGATTCAAATACTGCAAAATCAGCATAGTGACGACTACGCTCAAAGACAAACCTAGCCAATAGCCATACACTACCCCTCGCGGTTGATCTAAAGCCCAACCACCCACAGCAGGGCCAATAGCGTACCCAACCGCCCAGCACAGGGAGTTGATGGAGAGGTAAACGCCCCGTAGAGATGGCGGTGCGAGGTCGGCAACCAAAGAAGAGGCAGCTGGGGTATAGGCGACAGTGGCGATCGCTAAAACACCCATTCCCAAAATCGCCCAGACCAACTGATTGCTAGAGGCAACACCCGTCAACCAGATCACGGCAAATCCCATCGCCCAAATCACCGCTGAAATTGTGAGTGCCTGCGGGTGACTAAAGCGCTTCAAGGCACGGGCAATAGGCAACTGGCAGACAATAGCTAGGGCAAGGTGCCAAGCGAATATAGCACTGATGGTAGTTTCAGCAAATCCCATCCCTGTGCCTTCGACTGACACAAAATTCTTGAAATACAGGGGCATGGTGCTTTGCAGCTGGGCAATATAGGTGGTGAAAATAATATTAACCAGGACGAAGACAAGCAACGTGCGATCGCGCAGTGCTGTCATCCAGTTTGCTAGTGGTTGCTGATGGCGTTTTCCCGAGCGTAGGGTTTCTGGGATCGCTGCGTAGACAACCCCCATAAACACCAGAAAAGAAATTGCATCAATTGCAAACAGCATCCGATAGGCACCTGTTGTCCCAACCAATACGCCTCCCAGAACGCTTCCCAGCCCCAGACCCAGATTATCCCCCAATCGCGTCAAGGCATAAGCCTCGCGCCGTTGTTCCCCATGTGTGAGGTCTGCTACTACCGCTTCCGTTGCTGGCCAATATAGACCTATACCGAAGCCCATGAGTAGATTACCCATTACCAAGGTGAAAAAATTGCCCGTCGTCGCCAACACCAGAGAAGCGATCGCCGAAACAGCTGCTGAAAGCAACAGCGTGCGCTTGCGACCCCATAGCCGAGAATCGGACATAGAACCGCTCAAGATGCGGGCAATTACTCCAGAAATCGAGGCACTGCCCAAGGCCAGACCTACCTGAGTTGCCGATAAACCAACTTGATTGACAAAAAATATCGGGGCATAAAAAAGGGTGAAGCCGCTGCCAATTTGGGATAGGAGGCGGCCGGCGATGAGAACCCAGACTTGGGGATTGAGCTGGGGTAGCCAGTTCATCAGCTGGCGCTTGGGTAAAAATTTCATCAATTGTGCGATCGCAGTACAGTTAAATCACCCAAAGCATTGCCTCATTAGTAACCCAAAGTCAATAACACAATACCTTCCAAACTTGTTAGCGTTTCTGGCTTCAGATCGCCCAATTTGTTTAGCAACCTGGTTTTATCCAAAACGCGCATTTGATGACATAGGGCAACTGAATCTTGAGCTAATCCACCCTCATCCTTGGGAATAAGTAGACAAGTCGGCAAAGAGGCACGACGCAGATTTGTTGTTAGGAGAATAGTGATAACAGTAGTGGTAAATTTATAAACTAAATTATTCTGCAAAACAATAACTGGTCGAACACCTGCTTGTTCAGATCATCTGGTTGGATTTAAATCCGCAAGCCACACCTCACCTCGTTTAACTGTCATTGCAAATCTTCTTTTCTAAGAATTTCTGCGTATTCGTCTACTCCTTCTTCAGCAAGTCTTTGGTCTTCATCAGCAAATTCACTGTATAGTGCTGCCATTTGACTTTCAGAGGGCGTCCCTATTAAAAATCGGGCACGAAATTTGATGAAAGCGATAAAATCAACGATTTGTCTAAGTTGTTCTTCGTTGAGATTTTCTAATTCCTGATTGATAAATTCTTTGATTTTGACCATTTCCAACTTTCTAATCTGCTGCTTGTGCTTCTGTTGCAATTTCTTCAATAAGCCTGATTGTCATTCAATGCAAGAATGCAAGGATTAACCCCATAAATCAATTTAGGGGCTTGGACATTGATGCTACGCATTTCTTTGTTTTCCATAACTAAAGTTAAGGACTTGAAACCGGGCAGAGTGAATTACGAATTACGAATTACGAATTACGAATTATTTTGGTCATGTGGGCATGGAGGCGAAGCGCGTATGCACAGCCGTCGGTGTAGGGTAGTTTTCTGCTCCGAATCGTACTCCTATAGTAGATAATGCAGTAGCCAGACTCCTAGACCGCTATGACACCCTTTCTACTTGTAACAGACCTGGACAACACTCTAGTGGGCGATGACGCCGCCCTCAAAGAACTCAACCAGTTGTTAAATCGGCATCGCCAAGAACACGGAACAAAAATTGTCTATGCGACTGGCCGTTCTCTTGCCCTCTACCGGGTACTCACCACTGAACAGCAGCTGTTGCAGCCTGATGCCCTTGTCGCGGCGGTGGGGACAGAAATTTATCTTGATGTCAGTGACACCCCCGACAAAGAGTGGTCAGAAAAACTTTCCCAAGGGTGGGATCGGGATCTGGTAGTTGCCAGCGCAGCTCATTTTGCTGACCTCGTTCCTCAGCCAGAAACAGAGCAACGTCCCTTCAAAGTAAGTTTTTTTCTCACAGAAGCAGCCGCAGTAGAAGTTCTGCCTAGACTCGAATCGCTGCTCAAGGATCATGGTATAGATGCCAAGCTCATCTACAGCGGCGGTAATGACCTTGATATTCTGCCTCGCAACGGGGATAAAGGTCTAGCTGTGCAATTTTTGCGACAACGCTGGGGAATTGACGCCACACAGACAGTCGTATGTGGAGACTCTGGAAACGACATTTCCCTTTTCAGCGTGGGAGAAGAACGGGGCATAATCGTGGGAAATGCTCGACCTGAACTTCGCTTATGGTACGACATCAACCCTGCTAAGCATCGATATCTGGCAAAGGCTGCTTGTGCCGGTGGCATTCTGGAAGGTTTAAACTACTTTGGCTTTCTGGCATGATCGGCTATCTCAAAGGTACAGTAGCTGGCATCCAGAAAGGTAGCAGCAACCGAGTTACTCTGATTCTGGAAGTTAACCAGATAGGCTACGAACTGCAAATTCCGCCGCGCCTAACCCAGCAGTTACCAGCGATAGGTGAATTCTTTCAAGTCTTCACTCACCAGCAAGTCCGGGAAGATCAGGTCGGGCTATTTGGCTTTGCCTCAGCTGCGGAGCGAGATTTATTTCGCCAACTGGTGGGTGTAAGTGGAATTGGCACTCAGATGGCGATCGCACTTTTAGACACTCTGGGACTGCCAGATTTAGTCCAAGCGATTGTTACTGGCAACACCCGCGCCTTAGCTAAAACTCCAGGCGTCGGTAATAAAACCGCAGAACGCATCGCCCTGGAACTGAAAACCAAGCTGAAACAGTGGCAGCAGAATGCTGGCGTAGCTAGTACCAACTCTCCTACGCCAGCACTGGGGATTCTAGAAGACGTCGAAATGACCTTATTCGCCTTGGGATATAGCCATGAGGAGGTCGCCCAAGCACTGCAAACCATTGGTCAAGATGGTCAGGTGGCGAAAAGTGTGAATGCTGAAGATTGGATTAGAAGCGCGATCGCGTGGCTAAGCCAGTAATATTGCTTTTAGCAAACTCGCAATCTGGAGAGTGGTAGAGACGTTCCGGCAGAACGTCTCTCCTTGCTGCTATATCAAATCTGGTTAATGAGACATCTCCTTGCAAAGAATGTCTTGACGCCCCAATAGCGCTAGGGCTATTGGGGCGTCAAGACAAGGGTTTTAGGTAACGCTCAGTCTTCTTTAATCACTCGCCAAACAATAAAACACTATGCAAAATGCAAATATTTTTTGCTTTCAGAGAATATATTAACTGGGCGATATAGTGCGTATAGGCGAGTATGCAAGAGTTAATCGCTCATATAGCTCAATAGGGATGACGCACTATAGATAACCGTACAGGAAGCAACTTATTTCCCTAGAACGATGCGATCTAAGTGTCAAGGGTCACAAAATTAGGATGTTATTTATTGCTTCAACTACTAAAGCGGGTTCTATGGCAACGCCCATTGAGTTTAATTTATTTGCTCCTTATAACAAAGGAGCCGCCTTAATCGGGTCATTCTCTGACTGGAAAGAGATCCCGATGAAAAAAGGCGAGGATGGTTACTTCCGGACTAAGGTGGAACTGGAGGATGGAGTTTACCAGTATAAATTCCGCGTTCAGTCTAAATCCTGGTTTTTTGAACCCGATCAATGGGTAGATGTCAACGACCCCTATGCTACTGATATTGATAATCCCACCCAAAATTCTGTAGTACGGATCAAAGATGGCGAACGGATAATTGATACTTACGTTTGGCAGCATGATGACAAGCCTCTGCCTGCCGATAATGAGTTAGTTATCTACGAAATGCACGTTGGGGACTTTTCTGGCGGTGAGGACGATCCATATGCCAGGGGTCAGTACAAGCATGCGATCGAAAAGTTAGATTACCTCTGCGATCTCGGTATTAACGCGATTGAATTAATGCCAGTGAAAGAGTATCCCGGCGATCACAGCTGGGGCTATAACCCTCGTTACTTCTTCGCCACAGAATCTAGCTATGGCACTACAGAAGGTTTGAAGCGGCTGATCGATGAATGTCATGGTAGAGGCATTCGCGTGATCATGGACGGGATTTTTAACCACTCGGAAGCAGAAAGCCCCCTCACCCAAATCGATCACGATTATTGGTATTACCACGCCCCTCGCGATCCTGAGAATAACTGGGGACCAGAGTTTAACTACGAACACTACGACGAAAATCTAGACGTCAAGCCTGCTTGGAAGTTTATCGGCGACACTGTACGCTTCTGGGTTCAGGAGTATCACATTGACGGCATTCGCTACGATGCAGCACGGCAAATTGCCAACTATGACTTCATGCACTGGATTGTCCAGGAAGCCAAAAATGCAGCTAGCATGAAGCCTTTTTATAACATTGCCGAACATATTCCTGAAAGCACCAGCATCACCAATGTAGATGGACCAATGGATGGCTGCTGGCATGATAGTTTCTATCACTGTGTTCTGGAGCATATTTGTGGTGACACCTTTGATCTAGAGCGTCTCAAAGATGTGCTGGATGCCAAGCGCCAGGGATTCCTGGGTGCCACCAATATCGTCAATTACCTAACAAATCATGACCATAACCATGTCATGGCAGAGTTGGGAGAGCGGGAAATTTTTGACGAAGAAGCTTTTAGACGCGCCAAGCTAGGAGCAGTCCTAGTGATGACAGCAATGGGAGTACCGCTGATTTGGATGGGTGAAGAATTTGGTGAATACAAGTATAAAACCCCTGATCAAGCCAAAATTGAATGGTCGCTTTTAGGCAATGATCTAAATCGTGGTTTATTTGAGTATTACAAAGGTTTGATTGCGCTACGTAAAAGTAATCATGCCCTCTATACAGAAAATATCGACTTCTTCCATGAAGATCCAGAAACGAAAGTTATCGCCTATACCCGTTGGAATGGTGAAGGTTCCCGTGTAGTTGTCGTAGCCAATTTCTCAGACAACTTCCTGGCAGGTTATCAAGTACCTAACTTCCCGGATAATGGTAAGTGGCATGAGTGGACATACAACTATGATGTTGAATCCCAGGATAACAGTTTGACAACCGATCTTGGTGAGTACGAAGCCAAGGTATTTGTCTGGCAGTAACCTAACACTTTCGCTATAAAGTTATGAGTTTTGAATTAAAGAAGTTTCTTGTAACTCAAAACTCATAACTCATAACTTTAAACTGTTTAAGCACTTTTGCGCGATCGCTCTACAGATGATTGTTGCCACTGATGACTTGGTGCCAAACTCCAGCCTTCGTACCTGAGCTTCTGGTATGTTGCCCAACCTTTAGAGCCTCCAGGGAGCTGGTAGTCTGGTATAGCATACTCTGGAAAAGCTGTATAAGGTTGCCACGGTTGGTTGGGATGGGTGCGTAGGTGCAATACCTTCTCTTCATTAGTTGCACCTAAGGATAACCAGCACATTTGTTTAAGCATGTGAAACTCCTTGAGCCTAAATCCGTGAGAATTTGTATCCAAAATTGTTAACTAGCTGTTCGACTAGACAGCAATTGCAGCGAATGAATAAGCAATAATAATGAAACCAATGCCAAGGCCAGCACTAGAAATGAGGAGTACCCATTGGGGTAATGTATACATTGATTAGCCCCCCATACGTATAAATCTAACCTCATTATCTCTATCTTATGCCTCCATAAGCCTCTTTCTATAGCATTATCTATGCTTTAAAAAAACTTTTTGAAGTTTAAGATACATTTTTGAGATATCTAACCTGCGGCATAAAACCCACTTAAAATATTTTTTTGTAGTTTTATATACATATTCTTAACTTTTGTATACTTATAACGATAGAGGATTGCACAAAGTAGAAGATTTATATTTAAAAAGGCGTAACTAAAAATTAGAATAAGTTTAAGTTATATTAAGTATTTTAATATAACTTTTTAAAAAAGCATAGTTTAACTTATTTTAACTAAGCCACTTCATCTTGAACAAAAGGCTCGCATGGTAAGTTTAATTGAATTTAAATTATTCGCTCCTCGGAACACAGCAGCCAGTTTAATGGTGTCTTTTTCAGACTGGAAAGAAAAACCGATGGAAAAAGGCGAGGATGGTTATTTTCGCACGCAGATAGAACTGGAGGATGGCGTTTATCAATATAAATTCCGCGTTCAGTCCCAAAGCCCCTCTTTTGAACCAGATGAATGGGTAGACGTTGTAGATCCCTACGCCACAGATGTAGATGAGGCTAATAATATCGGCATCGTGCGGATTAAAGATGGCAGCCAGATTGTCGATACTTATGTTTGGCAGCACGACGACAAGCCGCTACCTGCTAATCAGGAGTTAGTAATTTACGAAATGCACGTTGCCGACTTTTGTGGTGACGAGCCGCGCGATCGCGGTAAATTTAAGTACGTCATTGAAAAGCTAGATTATCTAAGCGAACTGGGCATCAACGCCATCGAGTTGATGCCAATCACTGAGTATGCAGGTAATTATAGCTGGGGCTATTTAGTGCGCCACTTCTTCGCTACAGAAACCAGTTATGGTTCTACTGAAGATTTGAAGCGGCTAATCGACGAATGCCATGCTAAAGGCATCCGCGTGATTATGGACGGAATTTATAACCACTGCGATGACGAATGCCCTTTATTAAGGATCGATCGCGATTACTGGTATTACCAGGATAAGCACTACCCTGACGATCCTGCTAATTATTGGGGGCCAGAGTTTAACTACGAAAACTACGACGAAAAACTAGATATTCGTCCAGCTTGGAATTTCATTGGCGATGTGGTGCGTTTCTGGATTCAGGAATATCACATCGACGGCATTCGCTTTGATGCCGTGCGTCAGCTGGATAACTACGACTTTCTGCACTGGATTACTAAGGAAGCCACACAAGCTGCTGGTTCCAAGCCGTTCTACAACATTGCCGAACATATTCCCGAAGCAACTGCCATTGTTGCTCCCTCTGGGCCGATGGAAGGCTGCTGGCATGAAAGTTTTCGCATTTTCGTTATTGAAAATATAACTGGGGATATCTTCGATATAGGGCGGCTCAAGCAGGTGCTAGATGCCAAATCCGACGGTTTTCAAGGTGCAACCAGTGTCGTGAATTACCTGGCAAGCCACGATCGCGATCACCTGATGGCAGAGCAAGGCTTTCGCACCCTTGATAAGGAAGCAACCTTTAAGCGAGCTAAGTTGGGAGCTGTCTTGCTGATGACAGCAATGGGAGTGCCAATGCTTTGGATGGGCGAAGAGTTTGGGGAGTACACGCGCCAAACTCCCAACCAGCAAAACAAACTGCAATGGGTTCTATTAAAAAATGAGCATAATCGCGATTTGTGGGAGTATTACAAAAGCTTGATTGCTCTACGCAAGAGTAATCCGGCGCTGCACACGGAAAATATTGAATTTTTTCACGAAAACGTTGAAGCCAAAGTATTGGCCTACATTCGTTGGAACGATGAGGGGTCTCGCGTGGTCGTAGTAGCCAATTTTTCAGGTAACGAGCTAGCTGGGTATAAAATCCCTAACTTTCCAGCTGCTGGGACTTGGCATGAGTGGACTGGTAACTACGATGTACAGGCTGGGGAGGATAGCTTGATGATTGACTTGGCAGAGTATGAAGCCCAGGTTTTCGTCTTGGAGTAGCAAATTCAACCTACTCCGCCCACAAGGGGCGGAGATTGGTGTTTTTTTGTTAGTGATTAGTAGGGCGTGTTTCCAACTAACTACTAACAAAAAACCACTAACGGCGGCGGCAGGAGGAGCCTCCATACTCGCAAGGGGTATAGCATCCCCGCCGCCCCTAACCCTAGTCTGTGATATTCTGAGTTTTGCGAGCGGCTCCCCAACGTATACTAATTTTGAGGTGAGCGGTTTGATCGCTTGTCTTAAGCAAAGAATAAATAGCACCTTTTCCATGTCTTCATCCCCATATTCTGAAGAAAATGAGTCTTCCCCTAGCGAATCAGTCACACTGACGGATGCCGCAGGGCGATCGCTCAATTGTTACATTGAGCATTCCGTGGAAGTAGAAGGCTCTGAGTACCTTCTCTTGTTGCCGATGGACTCGCCGGTAGAAATTGTTGCCTGGAGCGAGGATGGGGAGGAAGAAGCCATCCTCCTCGAAGATGATGCCGAGATTGACAAAGTTTTTGCCGACGCCCAAGCGGTTCTGTCAGAGCTGAATCTTGCCCTTAAGCGCACTGCCTACGCTCTCACCGTTGCCGGTGAACTGCCGCCTGTGGAAGAGCAAGACATCCTCACCCTGGAAGTTGAAGAAGAAGGCAGCGATTTAGAAGCAGAAGAATTTCAGTTTCTCGCCAGCTTCTACCATGAGGAGCAGGAGTACGCGGTTTATACCCCACTCGATCCCCTGCTGTTCTTTGCACGGCAGAACGACAGTGGTAAACCAGAGCTGCTTTCCCCAGAAGAATTTAAAAAAGTACAGCCCCTCCTGGAAGAAATGCTGTTTGATGAACTCGAATAGACACAACCATTATTCGATATCGGATTTGGGATTTTAGAAATGGAATTGTTCCCCCTACACCGAAGTCGGGGGCCGCAGACCTATGCGTGTTTTTGGTCAGCCGAGGCAGCGGATTTTAGATTTGCAATTTCCGGCTGAAGGGGGCGCTCTTTGAGTCAATCGACTTTGGGAGTAGCTAGTATCTCATATCGGCTCGATCTAGTGGCTGGAGACAAACAATTCAAAATTCTTGCTTCCAAAATCTAAAATGGGGAGCATCAACACCTGCAAAATTAGATATTTTACGGGTAGCGCTTGTTTACCCACCAGATATGAAAGCTGTTAAACGCACCTCCAAGTGGTTGTATTTACTGGCGCTAGTGCCAGTAATCTTAGGTATCTGTGCTTTTCTGGGCTGGTCGTGGTGGAGCCGAGAAAGTGCGCCGCCTTTAGCGGGATCGCCATCAACACCTGCGGCAGATAAAGCGGTGCTGATCAAAATACCCCCAGGAACCGCATCCCAGCAAATAGGTCGCCAATTGGAGAGTGGTGGCTTAATTCGCTCAAGCAAAGCCTGGAAGCTGTGGGCCTCTTGGTTATCATTTCAAGACAAACAAGGTGGCTTTAAATCGGGAACTTACAAACTTTCGCCCACGCAGTCACTACCGGCGATCGCCAACCAAATCTGGAAAGGCTCGGTGGTGCAGCTGAATTTCACGATTCCAGAAGGGTGGTCGCTACAGCAGATGGCTACTTACTTTGAATCTATAGGATTTTTCAAAGCTGAAGACTTTCTCGCTGCGGCTAATCAAATTCCTAAAGACAAGTATCCTTGGTTACCGGAGGGACCGACTAACTTGGAAGGGTTTTTGTACCCGGACACTTACAAGCTAGCCAGCGATAGCATTACCCCCCAGGCAATCATAGATCAAATGCTCAAACAGTTTGAGCAGGTGGCTCTACCGCTATATCAACAAGCCCCAAACCGCACCCAAATGAGTTTGCTTCAATGGGTAACCCTTGCCAGCATTGTGGAAAAAGAAGCGGTGGTTGCCGAGGAACGCCCTCGCATTGCTGGTGTCTTCACCAAGCGTCTGCAAGTGGGAATGACACTGGGATCTGACCCAACTGTTGAGTATGCTTTGGGAATTCGGCAAACTCAGGATACGCCACTGACTTTCGCTCAAGTGAAGGTTGACTCTCCCTACAACACCTATATCTATCCTGGGCTACCGCCCGGTCCCATTGCCAGCCCTGGTATAGGCAGTTTAAAAGCAGTGTTGCAACCAGAAAACACAGATTTTCTATATTTTGTAGCTCGGTACGATGGCACGCACGTTTTCAGCCGGACACTACAAGAACACAATGCTGCTATCAGTGCCATCCAGAGAAAACAGTAAGCTCGAAGCATGGATAGTAGTTAGTGGGAATAAGGCTTGGCTAACTACTAACTATTACCAATCACCAATCACCAAAATCCGTGGAGTCTAAAAGTTTATGTCTTGGGGCGCGAACTTACAGCCTGATTTGATTTTGGGGGGACCGATTCTGAGTCTGACACCTGAGATGCTACAGCAATATAATCTCAAAGGTCTGGTATTGGATGTTGATGAAACTTTAGTACCGACGAAATCCACGCAGGCTTCTGAAGCACTCCTGCTGTGGGTGGAACAGATCAGACAGGTAGCGGCGCTGTGGCTTGTGAGTAATAACCTCAGCGAGACTCGGATTGGCAACATTGCTAAAGCCGTCAACTTACCTTATTTAACTGGTGCTGCTAAACCCTCCCGGCGGAAGTTAAGGCAAGCGGTTGAGGCAATGAAACTGCCGGTGGAACAGATAGCCATGGTGGGCGATCGCCTATTTACAGACGTCCTGGCAGGCAACCGATTGGGTATGTTTACAATTCTCGTCGAGCCGATGGTTGACCCTGCTGTCGCCGCACCTTATTATCCGGTACACTCCTTTGAAGTCTGGCTATCTCAAGCCTTGGGTGTTTCGCTTCCAGCCAAGCAACAAAACTTAAAGAATCCTGACAAATCCTGAAAAAGCAGAATATAAAGAAATCATTACGAAATCTCATGTTTTCAATAATCCCTGCGATTATAGATATGGTTCAAATGGGGTCAGCTAATATAAAGACCCTAAATATTAAACATTTATAAATACCTGTGTAGAGCGCTAGTTCCTCAATTTAGAGGAATCGGCGCTCTAAAATTTTTGATGCCAGGATTTGGGATTTTAGACTCCTCGCCAATCTATAGCAGTGGCCTTGTTGGGGGAAGTGACAATCGACACGAGCCTCCATGCTTGTCATAGCTGCTGCTCTAACTCTCCGGATTGCTAAAAGCTAATTGCTAAAAGCTAATTGCTAAAAGCTATGCCTCAAACCCTTGTTGTCAAAATTGGCACCTCTAGCCTCACCCAAGCTAACGGTGCAATGGCTCTCTCCACAATTGCCACTTTGGTGGAAACCCTCACTAATCTGCGTTCCTCAGGCTACGGCGTAGTGCTGGTCTCTTCTGGTGCCGTGGGAGTTGGCTGTGCGCGGCTAGGGTTAAAAGAACGGCCTCGGACGATCGCACTGAAACAGGCGGTGGCGGCAGTAGGTCAGGGAAGGTTGATGCGCGTCTACGACGATTTATTTAGCGCCCTACAACAACCAATTGCCCAAGTTCTCCTCACCCGCAGCACCTTTAGAGAACGCACTACCTATGTTAATGCCTATAATACCTTCCAAGAATTACTACGCCTGGGCGTCATCCCCGTGGTGAATGAAAATGACACCGTGGCAGTGGAGGAGCTAAAGTTTGGAGATAATGATACACTTTCAGCTTTAGTTGCCAGTTTAATAGAGGCCGAGTGGCTATTTTTATTAACAGATGTGGATCGGCTATATTCAGCTGATCCTCGCCAAGTACCCGATGCCCAGCCAATTACTTTGATCAGCCGGATGGAGCAGCTGGAAGAGTTGCAAGTGCAAACAGGCGATCGCGGTTCTATGTGGGGCACGGGCGGTATGGTCACAAAAATTACTGCCGCTCGCATTGCCACCAGCAGTGGCGTCCGAACCGTAATTACGGAAGGAAGATTTCCCCACAACATTGAGAAAATCTTACAGGGAGAACCCCTGGGCACCCAGTTTGAACCTCAGCCCCGCACCGGAAACTCCCGCAAGCGTTGGATTGCCCACGGGCTAATCCCCGCAGGGAAGTTATACTTGGATGCGGGAGCCGTCGCCGCGATTTTTAAAGGGGGTAAGTCCCTCTTAGCCGCCGGTATTACAGGCGTTGAGGGGGAGTTTCAGGCGTCTGATGCTGTACAGTTGTGTGATGCTGAAGGTCGTGAAATTGCCAGAGGGCTTGTCAACTACAGCTGCGCCGAACTCCGACAAATTCAGGGGTGTCGCTCAGAAGAAATTTTCACGATTTTAGGTTACAGCAGTGCTGGAACCGTCGTCCACCGAGATAACCTTGTCTTGAGTTAGTTGTTAATTATTAGTTGTTAGCAATATTAAAGTTTCGGCCGCTCAGAGAAAATTGTAGCGATGCATAAACTGTCGTCCACCGCGATAACCTCCTGCTGAGCGTTAACCCAACCCATGCCTGAATGACACGACAAGTCAGTTACTACGACCCTTTGATATGCAACCTTTAGCCAAGCAGCGTTCTAGGAGTTGAATCCTGTAGAGATACCCGAAGCGACGGGGATTCAGTACTACCTTCGTTGTAGAACTAAAGAGGGGCTGGTTTAGAAACTGCCAGAGAGGGAAGCTAACTTTGCCGTGTTGGGGAGTCATAAGGAAAAATCGTATAGTTCGGTGGCGGGAAATACTGGCACTCTGAATGAGGCGTATCCATCAATCTTGTGCTAATTAAAGAATGCCACAATACACATTCAATTTTCGTGGTGATAATTGCGGAATATTTATAAAGCTTTTTGCCGAAGTCCGTAGTTTCACCTAGACGCGGCTAAGTTCCCTAGTTATATCAGGATGGTATGGAGCTAGTGCTATACGAGAGTGGCGAATCAGGGTAGCAAAAATGCTGTAAGTCCAAGCGCAGGCAAGCCGCCCAACTTTATAGCACACGCTTCTTGGCGATCGCTCAAATAACTAAACTACAGTGGTCTTGGGAACTATCGCAGCGCTGAACGGCCGTTGACAAGAGTCAAACCACACTCCCTGCTACAATTTTGCCACACCAGCCTTGCATTACTGGTTTTTCAGTCGGTAGTCAACTACTGCTTTACAAAATTTTAAAAGTTCGTTTTCACTAAAACTATTTTTGGCGTAGTTAGCTATAACGGACACAAACTGTACATTTCCTGGCACATAGCCGAGTGAAGAATCTATCCGATCTAGACTAGCCTGTCTGGGGTGCAGTTTATAACTAATCCACTTTCTTGTTGTACTAGGATAATTAAGTTCCCACCCAGCATAAGGGCAACGTCCATCCTGCTTTTCCCACAAATCCTTTAGATATTGAGCGGTGATAGTGCATTCTTTCCCTTTTGCTTTCGCATTCTTTTTTGCCATTTTAAGATAATGACGAAAAGGAAAGTATTCATCTATTCTTGTTCCCAGAATCAATGATTTTGTAGAACCAGTAGTCAACTTTTGTATATTGCTAGTCTCGTCTATATTCAAGTCTCTCATGAAGGAACACGTCTCAGGCTCCAGTATTATAAATCTGTTGACTGTCCCACAAAATTCTATTAATTCTTGTTCAGTAAAGGTATTTTTAGCATAATTAGCAACCACAGCCACAAACTGTATATTGTCAGCTATGTAGCCTTTAAAAGGATCTTTGCGATCTACGCTCGCACGGTTAGGAGTTAATGGGGTACTTTCATAATCAGTAGTACAAGGTAAAAGCACTAAGTTCCATCCTGTGTAAGGACAAATACCTTGCTGGTTTTCCCATAAAAGCTTAAGGTCTTCCAGTGTTACTGAAAATTCTTTATTCCTCTCTTTGACAGAGGTTTTTATTCTTTTTAAATGATAGCGAAACGGAGAAAATTCGTCTCTGTCACTTCCTTTTTTTAAATGGGCGGTGCTTGTATTTATCTTATCCTTAAAGTTACTTAGCCCTCGAAACTGCCCAAAGCACTTTAAACAACAAAAATGTTCTCTACCTAACTTTTCACTGCGATTAAACTCACGGCGCGGTTTTGTAAATTCCTTGCCACAAGCAGGATTTGCACAAGCCACAATGACTACTGATAGTCCCATACAAACAAAAAAAATCACCTTATACTTAGAATGATAAGGTGAAACTGAAATGAATTATTAAGTGGAGCTGGGCAGAATTGAACTGCCGTCCGCCCTGGCTATTAACCTATCGCTCATTCACAGGCTTAGCCCATCTGATCCTCAGGGCGGGAACCATCCATTATCCCGGATGACAGGATGCTCTGATGAGGTCTTTGCTAGCAAGTCTACCAGAGACAACTTAACTAGCGCATCCGTTGGGGTTTGTCTGTAATCCTTAACGGAGTCAAACTACAGACGCTCGAACCTTGTTTAGGGGTTTTTAGGCAACAGCAGCTGCCTTACGAGCAAAAGGAACGATGTTGTTCGCAGTTACTTTTTGTTTTGAGCCCGGGATTTACGAGAGAAGACTCACTCTCGGCCTGTATCACGGGGCAGCGTTCACCAACACGTCGAAACCATTACAGCCCCATGTCTTACACTTGTCATTATAATCAATTGTTTGAGAAAAGGTAAGTAGGTAAGGTGTCCAAAAGTGCCGATGACCAGAATTTATGGGGAGGTTAACCGTACCTAGCCCAATACAGCATAAATAACTCAGAAGCTTGACATCCTCCTCCGCAGTAGAGTCGAATGAGACCCCCGACTACTGAGCGTTAGTGTATTGTTTTGTTTTCTGGCTTGTATAACGTTAGTTAAAATAGCAATTAAATGACGCTTACCCTCTACCTAGAGTTTTGTCTACTGTTGAAATGCCTAAGCCCTGAGATGAGTTTGTTTTTGAGACAATTCATTGTATGGTCAGTGGCATTGACTTCGATCCGCGACAGAATATGCATTACATAGATCCAGCAACAGTGCCGCATTGGAAGGAATGGCAGGAGTACTGGATTCCCTCAAGCTTGGATACACTCTGTCCACATTGCAACAAACCCGTAGCTCTTGAAGTTACTCCCTCTGCCGTTGACCATCAACTCCAGTCTTTGGGAATATTAGGACGCTGCCCCCGTTGTAGCAACATATCAAAAATTTGGCTAGCTGGAATCAGAAACAGAGATACCAATCCAGGATGTGAACAGATTTGGATGTTGCCCAAGCCTACAATACGTGAAATAGCAATACAAGCAGATGTTCTACCATTTCCCGTCTTTGACGCTTATCGGGAAGCCGTAGGATGCTTTAATGCGGGCTTCTGGAGAGCAGCTGTTACAGAATGCGGCAGAGCTATAGAAGGTATTACTCAATACAAATTACTCACAGATGAAGAACGTCAAAAGATCGGGCTATGGTCTGAGAAACACTCAAGATCTGAAGAATGGGAATCGGTAGTAGGATCAGCATTGTTTAAACCTATTCTGCTACTTAGTAAAGCGATACGCCTAGGACGGATTACAGGTCCACACTTCAACTTCAAAGGCGAGACTGATAAAAAAGTTGCAGAAGAAGTTCTAGATCTTACTGAGTATATAATCAGATATTTCTATATACTGCCTTTACAAGTAATGAACCTGGAAAGCACAATGAATGAGCTAGGAGATACAGATTCTAAACAAGAAGCTGAAAGGACGACAAGACCTATGAAAGCTTTCTGGCTAAAACTGTAGTATTCATATATAAAATCTGCTGGAACCCGAATCATCTTGTTATATGATGTCCGTTGGATGACCCCCTAATAAAAACCGATTCACCCTTCGACTATGCTCAGGGTTCACTTGTAGGGGCGGGTTTAGCAGTCAGAATTGCCTGCCACTCTGTCTCCGAGAAAGGCTGCGTCACCAGCTGGACGCCGAAACAATGAGTTGCTGCCTCCGTCATGGCGTCTACCACCGTTTGAATCAAGGCTTCTCCCCGCTGGGTAACAGGTATATCTACAGGCGACGGAGCCGCTTCACCAAATACCTGGGTAAATAATTTAGTCTCTGGTTCCAAACGCATCGAACCATGCTGCAAAATGGTATTTCCACGCTGTAGTTGAGCGCTGCCAATGAGCTTAGTACCATCTGCCAGAACTAAATCAGCGCCTGTGGCGGTGCTAAAACAATTGGGGTTGTGAATATACCCTCGCCCAGCTGAACCGTAATGCAATTCTAAACCGAGCGATCGCCAACCCTGAATCAAAAACTCACAAATTTTTTCATAAACTTGCAGACGTCTGCCGCTGAATCCTGAAGTCACTACAGCATAGGTTAAATCTCCCTGGTGCAACACCGCTCGTCCGCCAGTAGGGCGTCGCACCAATTCCACCGATGTACCCTGCCAGGTTAAGTGGTGCCAAGATGCAGGGTACTGGCGTTGATGATAACCCAGTGAAATTGCCGGTGGAGACCAAGTGTAAAACCGCAAAGCTGGAGGATGCAACCCCTGCTGGTGCTGGTTCAGTAGCCACTCATCTATCGCCATCTGAACTTGCCCTGGTGCTTCCAGCAGTGGAATTAGACGCCAAACTTTCATAAAGCTTTAAGTGTGAGGAATAAAGGCTAAAGGATAAATTCATGCTTCATGCCTTCAGCCTTCTTCCATCGCTCAAGCAGCACTAAACTCAGACTGTAAAGCGTCGTCGTTGTTATCTGCAATAGTTGCTACTACGGTAATGGCACGGGAAATTTCTCCAGGAGAAAGTTCTGCTAACGTGCGAGTTGCTACCACTACAACCTGGTTTTCAAGAATACCGAAACGAGATTCAAAGGTATCAGACCAGTTCATCTCCAGAAGTTTCTGCATTAACTGCTCTTGATTCTTGACAGGTAACTTGAGTACAGCAGCCCAAACGGTGAAGGTATCTTCATCGGTCGAACCAGTCAGTTGCACAAATACTTCAACGCTACCGTACTTAAACTTCCACAGATGGCCGACGTCACTTTTGCTCACCATTGCGGTATTGTCTTGTTCGAGACTAGAAATGACCGTTTGAATTACCTCTACATGGTTGACGCCAGTCGAATCCTCGATCATCTCATTGGTCACAATCTCGGCCGTAGATAGGCTTTCGGCAGAAACCGTTTCTGGGTTTGGGTCTTGAGTTGTCATGGGCGTCTTTGATTTACAAATGTTGCAGTTTGCCTAGACCTACTGTATCGCTTAGGCGTCTGCTTGTTTTCACTTTTAAATTTCTTTAATTAAATTTTGGGTGTTTCGATAGATTTATCTATACAAATGTGGTTGCGGGCGATCGCCTATCGCTGGCAACGGCTTCCTAAGAATAAGTCCTCACCCTTGAGGACTTCAGCCTTAATAGAATGGATTTTATCTACACCACTAGCGCAGAGAAAAAAGACCTAGGACAATAAAAGTATGAAAAATAAAGGATAGAGGATAAAATTTATCTTCGCTCCTTTATTTTTCTCTACCTAAGCCTTACTTCAATTGAGCTTGTGGCCCAGCCCAGATGTAGTTGACCACTTGACCAAAGATACTTGGTTCATCCTGAGCAGCAGCCATTGTGTGACCCTCACTATCGACAGCTAACAAAGGCCAGTTCTCATCGCCTAAATTGCCAGTGCGAAACAAAACTTGATTGGGATGGGTTTGACTCCAACCCAACAACACTGCGGTGGTGTACTCGCTCTCGCTAGGAGAGAGGGTGGCGGTGCGATTCAGCTGCCGATCCCAAACAACGGCATAGTCAGAGGCATCTGAGGTGCTAAACAAGCCTTCAAATTGCCGCCCCAGGATGCGATCGCCTGTATGAGACCAAGAGACGGGGATCGCGATCGCGATCGTCCCTGGCATATTTGCTTCTTCGTTTCTGAAAAAGGGATGGCTAGCTAGGGGAGAAGAGGCAGTGATTGTCCGCAATTCCCCAGTCTTCAAATTTTCCAGAAACATTATACTGCTAACGCGGCTGCGGTAAAGTTCCGGCTCTACCTGCATTTCAATCCGACTGTAAGCAGCATACTCACCATCCGGAGATACTAATGACGGAGTGCGATAGTAGCGTATCCCTGAGCCACCGTTAGCACTAACTTCGGCGTGGGTTGCCAACACCCAATTCCACGGAACAGGATGGGGACTATTGAGGGGGTCGCTCTGCACCGTTTGTTGATTGATGTCAGGAGTAACGTCAAGCACTTCTGTTAAGGGCTTGTCCTTACCCACATCGTTCCGGAAACCGATGTCGAGCTGCTCGGAATCCACCATCCCCAATCCCAAATTTAATATATTTGATATTTGCGGGTACGGTTCAGCCGTTAAGGTCTGAGAAGATAGCAGAGTTGAGAGACCTTCTCCAGTAGATATCGCATTGTCAGCTAGAGCCGATGGGCTAGGAGCCATCATTAGTGCGGCTGCTACAACCGGGAGGTAGGCTTTAGTGCAGAACCATCCTGAGCGGAATATGCGTTTTAACATTGATACGGGGTTAGCTCTTGAAAAACGGCGTTTCTTTTGTGAGGAGCAACGCCCAAAGAACAGTGCAGCGTCCTTATATGTTATGTATAACAAGTTAAAAGCGCATATTTTCAATCCTTTACTAAAGTTTTCAAGAGAGTTTACCAAATCTTTACCGATCCCCAAATCTCAGCCCTGATTGTGACTTTACAAATTTGATAGGGCATGGTATAGGCATTTTTAATATATGCAAGTGCGATTCGTTGTCAGACCAACAACGAACGAAAAATATAAAAAGGGTAAGGGGAGAACACTATCTCCCCTTACCCTTTCGCCTAATCAGATTATGGAAACCGCTTTCTAAGTCCTCAAGCAATTACTAATTTCTAACCAGCCACTTTTGGGCATTCAACCGCTGGACTACTCCAAACACCATTAGGTCTAATGTCACCTTGCGCTCATCAATCAAGAACGGCTCAATGGTGCTGGGTCGCCCTTTATTTTCTGCGTAGGTAAAGGCTCTTTGTCCTTGAATATTCTCTTGTATGAAAATTACATTAAACTGACGCCAACCGCCCTGCCAGCGACCAATAACTTGCCAGCATTCAGGTTCTTGTTCGTATCCACGAACCGGGATTTTTTGCTTTTCAAACGTCAGATCTAGATCCTGAATTTCCTGATTCTCCAATGCTTTCTTCAGGGCTGGCAAGTAGTGCTGTTGAATAAATTCAGCAAAGGGCTTATCTTCAACTGCCGGAGCCTTCTCTTTTTTAGCTGCTTTAGCCGCAGGCTCATCACCTTTAGCTTTAGCCGCGGCCTTTTTCGCCGCAGGCTTATCAGCAGCCTGAGCAGATTTATCGTCTGCTTTATCTTTGGCAGACACCGTAGGCTGTTCGACTGCGGTTTGAGAACTTTTTTCCGACAGTTGAGCTTCTGCTGTCGGTTTCTCTCCAGCCGCATTGGGGTTCACATCTGGATTCGCTGATGAAGGATCGGGTGCGTTTGCAGAGGGAATATCCGTTGCCTGATCTGAGTCTGTGCTGGGAGAGTGTTCTTCAGAAACACTGGGAGCCTGCTTTTCTACAGTGCTAGGAGCTATCTCTCCGGCGTCATTATGATTGGTTTCTTCTGCCATATTTTTTAGTGAGTCTTTACAGGATATTTCACTCAAAGGCTTGACTGTTTCTGTATTGTCAAGCTTAAGTGCGATTAGCCGCCAGCCTGCGCTGCCACGATACTTACCTCATCTCCCTCTTGGAGAGATGTCTTGGTTCCTTCTAAGAAACGGATGTCTTCGCTATTAAGGTAAAAATTGACAAATCTCCGTGGCTCACCCTGTTCATCGCACAGACGCGATTTAATTCCGGGATAATTTTGCTCTATTGATTCGAGCAATTCAGCAATGGTGCTGCCATTGCCTTCAATTGTGGCTTGATTGTTAGTGAGCTTTTGGAGAGGGGTGGGAATCAAGATTTTGACAGCCATAAAATTCGTTGTTGATTGTTAGTCTGTGGCGGTTGGTGATTGGTCAGTAGGTAAGGACAAAGAACAACTGACTAAACTAGCACTTGCTGCCAGTCGAGGCGTTCCAGTGTCTGAGCGCGTTCTAGGGCACGTTCAAAACTATCCAGTTTCGCTTCAATTGTTAGGGGTTCACCAATATAGCCTTGCACAGCTTCCTGGGTTTTCAGCCCGTTACCAGTGATGTAGACAACTGTGGTTTCCTCAGGGTCAATTTTACCTGCCTCTACCAATTTTTTCAGCACAGCAATTGTGGTACCACCAGCAGTTTCGGTGAAGATGCCTTCGGTTTCCGCTAGGAGCTTGATGCCGTCAATAATTTCTGCATCATTAACTGATTCAATGTTTCCGTTGGTCTTCCGGGCTACTTCCAGGGCATAGATGCCGTCTGCGGGGTTGCCAATGGCAATGGACTTAGCAATTGTGCTGGGTTTGACTGGCTGTACAAAGTCGCGACCTTCCCGGAAGGCTTGAGCAATAGGTGAGCAGCCATCTGCCTGAGCGCCACTGAAGCGAACATCTTTATCAGCAACAAGACCAACTTTGATAAATTCTTGGAAGCCTTTGTAAATCTTTGTAAAGAGAGAACCAGATGCCAGGGGAGCGACAATGTGGTCCGGTAATTCCCAACCTAGCTGTTCAGCGACTTCAAAACCGAGTGTTTTTGAGCCTTCAGAATAATAAGGGCGCAAGTTAATATTGACAAATCCCCAGCCATATGTATTGGCAACTTCACAGCAGAGGCGGTTCACTTGGTCGTAGTTACCCTGAACAGCCATGACTGTGGGACCGTAGATGAGCGTACCCAGGACTTTACCAGCTTCTAGGTCGGCTGGGATGAAGACGCAGCAGTCTAGACCTGCATGAGCGGCGATCGCAGCTGTAGAATTAGCCAAGTTGCCAGTACTAGCGCACGACACTGTAGAAAAACCCAATTCCTGGGCTTTGGTTAGCGCTACTGACACCACCCGGTCTTTGAAGCTGAGGGTGGGCATGTTGACGGCATCATTCTTTATATAAAGCTTTTTCAAACCCAGGCGTCGCGCCAAGTGATTAGCACGAACTAAAGGAGTCATCCCTGTTCCCACATCAATAGGGTTATCGGTAGCAACTGGCAAAAACGACTTGTAGCGCCAAATTGAATTTGGTCCTGCCTGAATGCTTTCACGAGTAACCTGGCGGCGCAGGAAGTCATAGTCATAGGTCACTTCCAAGGGGCCAAAACAGAAATCACAGACATTGCTTGCCTTTAGTTCATACTCAGCACCACACTCTTTACAGGCTAATGCTTTGAAAGCATGCGTCTTGGCTTGGGTTGGGGATTGGGTTGCCTGGGTCATAGGTAAAAACTCTACAGAACTTTTCGTCAACAGCTTGCGGTTGATACTAACACAAGTAAAAATACCCGTCAAACATACCCGACAAAAAAAGTCGGGTATGTTTGGCAACTGTTGCCACTGCCCAAGCTACGGAAAGATGAATCTTGGCAACACTAATATTCAACCGCCACTGACAGGTGGAATCAGCACCACTTCATCGCCATCTTGCAGGAGGGTATCTGATTCGACGAATTGAAGATTGATGCCAAAGCGTGTGAGGTTGCGCCAAGAATCGAGTTCTGGATGTTGTGCAATAAGGTGATCTAGCACTGCCGTCACTGGTGTCCCTGGAGGAAATTCCAGCACCAGTTCCGAGGCTTTGTAGGCTTCTTGATAGGCGGCGAACAGTTTGACGGTAATAGTAATTGAAGGTTCAGACATAGGAACTGACGCAGGGATGCTGCCATTAACATTAGCGCGATCGCATCCCCACTTAATTCAAATCAGGGAATCGTTACTCTCAATAGCACATAGGCATTTCTCAAAAGAATGCGATCGCCTGTTTGACTTGGATTAACCAAAACTAGGCGATCGCTACTTCAATTCAAAATGAAAAATTTCTACATCAGCTGCTCAATGCGGCGAAAATCTCGCTCCACCTCTGTCCAGAGAGAGCGATTATGGGGGTCGGTACGCAAGGCTTTTTTGAGATAAATCCTGGCCTTGTCTAGTTGCTTTTCACCGATCAGATGATGTCCCCAGCTTGAGTAGGCTATTGCTTGCCACTGGCGCACTTCTGGATCTTGGGGAAAGCGCTGGGCTAAACCTTCTGCCAGTGCGATCGCGCGAGCAAACCTGCGGGACTTAAGCAGCTGCTGCAACTGCTGATATGAACTCCACTTGAGATGTTGCTCACTTAAGGACAACTCAGGTTTATTTTCCCTCGCCTCTGAAACGCGATCCACCTTTGTTACCCGTGCCTGAGGCTTTATGGCATCAGTATCCTGAGGCTGGGGCGATATCTCAGATATTCCAGACTTACTAATAACACTAAGGATTAACTTGTAAGCCTGAGTCAGTTTAATAAACTTCTCTTTGGCTACCTGGTCTCCAGGGTTAATATCGGGATGATATTGACGCGCCATACGCCGATAGGACGCTTTGATTTCAGCCGTGGATGCCGCAGACCTTAAACCTAATAAGCGATAGCAATCCGCCAGATTCATTAAAGGGAGGGGACTCATGCATTCGATACCGGGAATGGTACCGGCAGCATATTTGATGCCGGTTGCTGACAACAGGAAAAGCTTACACCGTAGGTAGCACACATATAGTATGTGCTACCTAAACTTAGGGTGCCTTATCTTCGATAACGCGGTCAATTAGGCCATATTCCTTTGCCTCCTGGGCAGACATGAAAAAGTCACGATCCATGTCTTTTTCAATCTTTGCCAGAGGCTGACCTGTCTTGTCGGCATAGATTTGATTCAGTTGGCGTCTAATCCGCAGAATCTCTCTAGCCTCAATTTCAATGTCTGTGGCTTGCCCACGGGTACCACCAGAGGGTTGGTGAATCATAATCCGCGAGTGAGGCAAAGCCAGACGTTTGCCTTTTGTACCGGCAGTAAGTAGGAATGAACCCATAGATGCTGCCAAACCCACGCAAATAGTCACGACATCTGACTTAATATGCTGCATGGTGTCAAAAATAGCCATACCTGAAGTGACCATACCACCGGGGGAATTGATATACAGGTAGATGTCCTTGCCTGGATCTTCAGAATCCAGATAAAGCATCACAGCAATGATTTGGTTGGCAATTTCATCGTCAACGTCTTTGCCCAGGAAAATAATACGTTCTCGGTAGAGACGATTGTAGATGTCAATCCACTGAGTATATTGTTCTCCAGGCAATCGGTAAGGAACCTTAGGGACGCCAATTGGCATTTGTTTGCTCCGTTATATGAATGAGGAGTCAGCGATAGTTTTGGCTTTTGAGTTAGGAAATTCCAGCCGGAAGGGGGGCGAGGGCCTCGGCTGTCTTTTCCAGAACTTGGTCGATTAAACCGTATTCCTTTGCCTGGTAAGGCGTCAGGTATAACATCCGATCCATATCTTTGGCAATTTTCTCAGTGGGCTGACCTGTGTTGCGAGACAAGATATCAACCATCGTTGCCTTATTTGCCAGCACTTCTTTTGCCCGGATTTGAATATCGGTAGCTTGACCCTGAGCGTAGCTCTTAGGCTGGTGCAAGACGATTGTGGCATTGGGCAGGCTGACCCGGCTACCTTTAGTCCCAGCAGACAACAGCATCGCTGCCATTCCCATAGCCGAACCAATACATATAGTCTGGATGGGTGGCTTGATGTAGTTCATCGTGTCACAGATGGCAAAAGCTTCGGTTTCAAAGCCGATGGGTTCGCCATTGTAACTTGATGTGCCAGTGGAATTGATGTAGATTTTAATGGGTTTTTCTGGGTCTTCGTACTGCAAATAAAGCAGTTCCGCGATAATCAATTCTGTTACCGCGGGCACTAGGGGCATCCCCAGATAGACAATCCGCTCCTTTAATAACATGGAGGGTAAGTCCGGAGGCGGCGTCCGGTAGAAGTTATCACCGTAATACGGAGATTGGACTGCCTGAATGGGTATGTTCATGGCGTTTTTAAAGCCTGCTCTTGAAGGCGCTATCTTTAAAACATAGTAGCTTGTTCAAGGACGTGGCTGCTGCTGTTGTGTTGAGTACTGGCACCGACGCCCTTGGGGCAGGCTATGTTGAGGATTAGTTGTACTCTTCTTTAGAGAGATTATTCCGTAATAACTTCATCTCACCCTGATTTTTACGATAATCACGTCTCGCCTTACAGGAACCTTTTGCCATGAAAGTTGGTTTGCAGCCTGCCTTGAATGATACCCATATTGACGCCACTCAACCGAGTAACCAACGTCAGCTGTCAATTTCTATCTCGGCGATCGCTGGAGATCGAGAGGGGAATGTACCGCTCAATTTGTGCTTGATTCTAGATCATAGTGGCTCCATGAGGGGGCGTCCCTTGGAAACGGTGAAAAAGGCTGCACAACGACTTGTCGAGCGACTATCACCGGGCGATCGCATTTCCGTTGTCGCTTTCGATCACAAAGCCAAAGTTATCGTCCCTAATCAAATTATTGATAACCCCGCCAAAGTTACAGCGCAAATCGGTATGCTTAGGGCTGATGGCGGTACAGCTATCGATGAAGGTTTGAAGCTGGCGATTGAAGAACTGGCGAAGGGGAAAAAAGACACGGTTTCCCAGGCGTTTGTGCTAACAGATGGCGAAAACGAGCATGGCGACAACAAACGCTGTATAAAGCTGGCTGAACTGGCGACAGAGTACAAAATGACCTTGAATACGCTCGGATTTGGCGAGCACTGGAACCAGAACATCCTAGAACAAATTGCCGATGTCGGTGGAGGCACCTTAGCTTATATTGAGCAGCCAGAACAGGCGTTAAACGAATTTAGTCGTTTGTTCACCCGTATGCAGTCCGTAGGGCTAACCAACGCTTACTTGCAGCTGTCTTTAATGCCCAAGGTGCGACTGGCAGAACTCAAACCAATTGCCCAAGTTGCCCCAGATACAATTGAACTGCCGGTACAACAACAAGGTGATCTGTTTGTAGTGCGACTGGGAGATTTGATGAAGGATGTCTCGCGAGTAATTCTGGCGAACCTTTACATCGGTCAGTTGCCGGAGGGACATCAGAAGATTGCTAACGTGCAAGTGGTTTATGACGATCCAGCGATGGGCGAAGAAGGTTTACTCTCAGATATCGTGCCGGTGGAAGCGAATTTCGTGCGCTCTTACCAACCATCCCCCAATGCTCAGGTGCAGCAGCACACGCTGGCGTTGGCGAAGTATCGGCAAACTCAACTAGCTGAGGCGAAATTGCAGCAAGGCGATCGCACTGGTGCTGCCACAATGTTACAAACTGCTGCGAAAACCGCTTTGCAAATGGGAGACAAAGGAGCAGCTACCGTGCTGCAAACAAGTGCCACCCGTCTGCAATCTGGTGAAGAACTCTCTGAAGCCGATAAGAAGAAAACCCGCATTGTCTCTAAGACTATGTTGCAGGAGTGATATTCTATCCGGTTAATCACTTCATATAAGTACGTGGGTGTAATTAAACTTATGTTGGGATTGTTAGTTGTTAGTTGTTAGTAGTTAGTTGAAAAGCCTTCCCCTACTAACCACTAACTACTAACCATTACCTATCAAGCTACAAAAGACGCTTGAGGTCGGGCGAAAATCATTCTTCCGGCAGATGTCTGCAAAGCACTGGTTACAACTACACGCAGTTCACTGCCTACGTAGTTACGCGCGTCTTCCACAACTACCATCGTGCCATCATTCAGGTAGCCGATGCCCTGCGATGCTTCCTTGCCCTCTTTAAGAATTTTCAGGTCAATACTGTCACCAGGCAGGTAAATTGGACGTACCGCTTGAGCCAAGTCGTTCACATTCAGCACTGCCACCTTTTGCAAGGTGGCGACTTTCGTGAGGTTGTAATCATTGCTCAACAGCGTGCCATTGATTTCTTGGGTGAAACGCACTAACTTGGCATCTACCGTGGAAATCTCTTCATAGTCAGCTGGGTTGATGACAATTCTTTCTGGGAAAGCTTCTTTCATCTGATTGAGAATATCCAACCCTCGACGCCCCCGAACCCGCTTTTGATCGTTGGAGGCATCTGCTAGCTGTTGCAACTCCTGCAACACAAACTGCGGCACTAGAATTTGTCCTTCAATAAAACCAGTACGCAGCAGTTCTTCAATGCGACCATCAATGATGCAGCTAGTATCTAACACTTTGCTAGAAGCTGGTTTGAGAGTGCCTTCTGCCATCAACATGGTTTCAGTGCTGTGGGGATTAATCAGCCTTAAAAACGTCCGCCCGTGAGTATCCGCCAGGGTGACGCCCAAGTAGGAAAACATGACACTGCCTAAAATTGCCAATAGAGGCTTAAGAAAGGCGAACTCCCAGGGCATCGGCAGCAAGAAAATTGGAGCCAGCATCAGGTTGGCTATTAATAAGCCCATTACCAAGCCGACTGCCCGCGTCAGCAGCACCTCAACCGGCATTTCCCGGACTTGCGCTTCCAGGCGGCGATAGGCTGTTTGTACCGTTAACCCGACGGCACCGCCGATGATGGCACCAAAACCGGCGGTTACCCAGCGCAAAGCCTCCACATTAGTGACCTGATTTCGCATCGCGGCCGGAAGCAATTCAATGCTATCGAACCCGGTTCCCGCCGCTGCTAGGATGAATAAAAGAATAATGATGGCGTTGAGCATCGTTCTGTTCCAATTGAATGAGGTTGGAATTACTGGGATGAATTACAAAAAATATAAAACGCGCTCCAGTTAGATTCATTATATATAGCAATTAGCAATTAGCTTTTAGCAGTTAGCTTTTAGTAATTAGCTTGTAGCAACAGCAGATAGAAGTAAGCAAAAATTTATTAACTTAACAAGTATTAATTTTAAATTAAGGATCGCCTTCGTAACTAAAGTATGTCAGCAAATCAAGTGTTAAATGGCTTACTCAAATATGAGAAAGCTACCGTTTTCGGGATACCCAGTGCCGCCTATATACATATTCCGTTTTGTAGGCGTCGGTGCTACTACTGTGATTTTCCTGTTTCTGTGGTGGGCGATGGCAAAACGGGCAACAACTCTGGCACGATCCAGCAATATGTTGAGATGCTATGCCAGGAAATTGCCGTCACGCCAATGTTGGGACGTCCCCTAGAAACGATTTTCTTTGGCGGCGGGACGCCTTCACTGCTATCTGTTGAGCAACTAAAACGCCTGTTGGAACTACTTGACAGGCGATTTGGCATTGCCCCAAATGCCGAGATATCTATGGAAATGGATCCAGGTACGTTTGATTGTCAACAACTCCAGGGCTACCTAGATGGGGGTGTCAATAGAATCAGCATGGGGGTGCAGGCGTTTCAAGATGAATTATTGCAAGTGTGTGGGCGATCGCACACCGTTGGAGATATCTGGGCATCGGTGGAGTTAATTCGCCAGGTGGGGGTTGCAGATTTCAGCCTAGACTTAATTTCTGGACTGCCGCATCAAACCTTACAGCAGTGGCAGGATTCTTTAGAAACAGCAGTAGCGATCGCGCCCGCCCATATCTCTACCTACGACCTCATAATAGAGCCAGTTACTGCCTTTGGACGCCAATATCAACCAGGTGCCCAGCCATTGCCAACAGATGACACTGCCGCCGCTATGTATCGGCTGGCTAAGCTTGTCCTCACTCGTGGCGGTTATGAGCATTATGAAATTTCCAACTATGCTCAACCTGGTCATCAATGTCGCCATAATCGGGTTTACTGGGAAAATCGCCCCTACTATGCTTTTGGTATGGGCGCAGCCAGCTACGTTCAAGGTTGTCGGTTCACTCGTCCGCGCACAAGACGGGAATATTACGAGTGGGTGCAGCAGTTAATAGCCGCTGGGGGCGTATGGGATTCTCCTCAGACACCGACTGATGAAGTTTTGTTAGAAACGTTAATGCTGGGGTTGCGTCTGGCAGAGGGTTTAAGCTTGTTAACTCTGGCACAAAAGTTTGGCGAACAGACGCTAGAACAGATTTGGCTTTGTTTGCAGCCCTACTATCGGCAAGGCTGGGTGGAAATTGCTGGGGAAAATGGGGGCACGATTTCTATGGGGGATGCCGATAAATTCCCAGTGGCTGGGCGGTTAAGATTAAGTGACCCGGAAGGGTTCTTATTTTCCAATACAGTTTTGGCTGCTTTATTTAGCGAACTGGGCGAAGATTGACAACCTATTCTAAGAATAGATTAAAAATATTTAAAACCGCAGATGAAAGCAGATAGACGCAGATAAACGCAGATAGTTGGTTCTCTAAAATTATTTTCTGCTAGGCTATAAGCGAAAAAGCATGGATTGCTGATTGCTCCAAAATCCAAAATATAAAATTCTCATGATTCCGATTGGCGATAACCTCCCCAGCCGCAGCAAACCCATTGTTAATTACTGCCTCATCGGTTTCAATATTGCCTTTTTCCTGTGGGAACTCAAGTTAGATGTAGCAGGTGAAATAGGTAATTTACTTAACGCTTGGGGGCTGGTTCCTTCTCGAATTAGTACTGTAATATCGGACGCCTTCACGAGCAATAATCCAGCTGCATGGATTGCCTTAGTTATGGTTTCTAGTTCTCTGCTATCGGCAATATTTCTCCACAGCAGCTTTAGTCATATATTGGGAAATATGCTGTTTTTGTTTGTTTTTGGGAAGAATGTGGAAGGCATTCTGGGGCATGGGCGATATTTAGTATTTTACTTAATTTGTGGTCTACTCACGGGTGTTGTGCAAATTTTGGCTGAACCGACGCTGGCAATGCCCTTGATTGGTGGGAATGGTGCGATCGCATCTGTCCTCGGTGCTTACCTCTTCAGCTTTCCCAAAGCAAAAATTGAAACTATCTTGCCGCTGGTGATTGTGTTTATACCTATTGAACTGCCAGCATTGTTTTATTTATTCTGGTGGTTTGTCCAGCAGGTGTTCTTTGGAATTGGCAGTTTAAACGTTCCTGGTGGCGTTAATCCGGTAGGCGTTGCATATTGGGCGCATGGGGTGGGATTGGGAATGGGAGCGATTTGGGTGTGGCTGATGAGGCGGAATGCAGATAGGAAACAAACCGTAAATACGCTATAGACGCGCACCAACTTCCCGTCTAGTAAAAACGCGAAGGAAGAAGAGAAGTTGATAAGCTGCTGTGCATTTAATTTATATAGCAATCATTCCATGCTGATTCCTAAGATTTTTCCTTTATTTTCTTTCTTAGCGCTCTTTGCGTCTTTGCGGTTCATCAATAATAATTGTTACCAAAAAAATATAATGGCTATAGTCATTTTTAGCAAAAAGCAGAATAGCAGAAGTTATTTCAGCAAAAAAAATATTGTCAACGGAAATAAAAAACAAAAATAGTGGGTATAAAAATTTAGTTGGCTCCGCCAAACAGAAACATCCTGATAGGATTGGGATAGATGAGTAATCTATTCAATGTCATAACTATCCCATCATGACTCTGGGCAATCTACGCGACCTTTACCAACAAGTTATCCTAGAACATTACAAGAAGCCACGGCACAAGGGCAAAACCAAGGCGGTGCATAGGTATCAGAGGGGACATAACCCCTCGTGTGGGGATACCATTGAGCTGACGTTGCAGCTCAATGATGCCGGTGATGGCATCGAAGACGTAAAGTTTGAAGGAGAAGGCTGCGCGATCGCTATGGCTTCTGCCGATTTAATGGCTGACGCACTGCGGGGCAAAAGTGTAGACGAAGCCCTGGAAATGGTGCAACGCTTCCAAAGAATGATGAAAGGAGAAGACGAATTTCCGAAGGAACAGCGCAAGCTAAACGTCATGCAAGGTGTCTCTCAATTCCCAGTACGAATTAAATGTGCTAACCTCACCTGGCACACCCTGAAAGCTGCCATAGAATCTCCTCATGGTGGTCAGCAAAATGGATTTATCACTAACGAAAAGGAAGACGCTTGAGGTGCCATGCTAACAACAGCTGATTTTCTCACCGCTACCCAGTGGGTAGGTGCCCTCACATTAGTCTGCGCCGCGATAACGGTGCTAGGTTTTTTTCTAAAATGGGGCATCCGGTTTCGGTTAGTGGGGATCACCGCTTTTATAGGCGTCCTTACGGGTGGTTTATTTGCCCTGAGTTTAGTGCCTTTTACCCGCACGCTGATTCCAGATGCAGTTCGCTACTCATTAATTTACGACACCGGGGCAGCACAAACAGTGATTGCCGTTCCGCCGAAAATTACGGAATCACAATTGGACGCAACCCTCCGCCAAGCCGCCGCTGACTTATTTTCTTCCGGACGCTTAAGCCAAGGTAGGAGTCAGCTTAGCATTCGGGCGCGTACCATTCTCCATCCAGAGCCAGGGGTATCGCAGCCCCTGTTTTTAGGTGAGGTGAAGCGATCGCTCTCCAGCCGGAGTGATGAGGAAATGTCTATCGAAATCTACCATAACAACTTCGCCAAACTGCCAAAGTCCACCGCTTAAGAGAGTTATGAATTATAAGTGTTGAGTTTTGAGTGAGAAGAAATTTCTTTAATTCAAAACTCTCGCACTTCATTACTAACGCACGAGCAGTTAACAATGAGTAAACCAGACTCCTCTACTCAACCCCCTACTTCTTTCCTCCCTCTTAGAGTTGCTCCAGCCCAGGTGTTGCGAGGTTCCCAGGCAATAGCAACAGCAGGAGAAGCGATCGCCAATTTGGGGTGTCGTCCTTTAATTGTGGGAGGTGAATGCGCCCTTGGCGTTACTCTACCTCAACTGCAACCTGTTCTGGAAGAGCAGCAGCTGCAACTTGCTCATGCTGACTACACTCCAGATTGCTCTGAAAGCAGTTTAGAATCTCTGCGACAAGCTGTAAACTCCCATAAAGCAGACTTAATTATTGGTGTTGGGGGTGGGAAGGCATTAGATGCCGCCAAATTACTTGCTCACCAGTGTCAGCTGCCCATTGTCAGCGTACCTACCTCAGCATCCACCTGCGCGGCTTGGACAGCCATCTCCAACGTTTATTCTAACGGGGGAGCCTTTCTGTATGATGTGAGTCTCAATAAGTGCCCCGATTTGCTGGTTCTGGATTACGAGTTGATTAAGACTGCTCCACAACGCACCTTAGTTGCCGGGATCGGTGATGCGATCGCCAAGTGGTACGAGGCATCTATTAGTAGTGGCAGTTCTCAGCAAACCTTAGTTATTGCCGCAGTACAGCAGGCGAGAGTTTTGCGGGATATTCTCTTCCAAAAGTCAGCGGCAGCGCTTAAAGAACCAGGCAGTGCAGTTTGGCAAGAAGTAGTGGATGCCACAGTTTTACTAGCTGGGGTAATAGGGGGGCTGGGGGGTAGTATGTGCCGGACGGTAGCAGCCCACGCAGTCCACAATGGCTTAACTCACCTCGCCGCTAGCCACAAGGCCCTACATGGTGCAAAAGTTGCCTATGGCATTCTCGTGCAGTTGCGCCTAGAAGAAGTGGTACAGGGCAACCAGCTGGCATCTACGACACGGCAACAACTGTTGGACTTCTACTCTGAAATTGGCTTGCCCCAAAACTTGGATGATTTAGGTCTGGGTAACATCACACTGGGAGAATTGCGGCAAGCGGCTGAAATTGCCTGTGCTAAAAATTCCGATATTCATCGGCTACCGTTCCAAGTGGTTCCCGATCAGGTGATGGCGGCAATGGTTTCCACCACGACACCAGTTGAGGTAGGGCGTCAAAATCTGGACATGAAACCTGTTATTGACGAGCGGCAAAAGGGTTGATAAATTAAAAATTCGCCAAGACGACAAAAGCTTTCTGTGTTTGTGGTTTCTTATACCCTTACCTGATGGGAAGATAAGGGATGCTCCCAAGGGGGTAATCTAGCCGCATAATCAAGAAATGGTATTATTGACCAACAGAGCGCAGCCTTCAGATGACTTTAGATTGGATTAGCCCTGCGGAACGCCTGCAAGCACTACCACCTTATGTGTTTGCCCGTTTGGATGAACTCAAAGCCCGTGCCCGCGAACAGGGGCTGGACTTAATTGACTTAGGTATGGGGAATCCAGATGGTCCAGCGCCCCAACCAGTGATAGACGCTGCAATCTGCGCCCTGCAAAACCCTGCCAATCACGGCTATCCGCCGTTTGAAGGTACTTCTAGCTTTCGCCGTGCTATCACCAGTTGGTATCGCCGTCGGTATGATGTTGACCTCGATCCAGATAGCGAAGCTTTACCATTACTGGGTTCCAAAGAAGGTTTAACTCACCTCGCCCTGGCATATCTTAATCCTGATGATGTAGTTCTGGTACCCAGCCCAGCCTACCCAGCCCATTTTCGCGGCCCCTTAATTGCTGGTGCTAAAGTCCACAGTCTGATCCTGAAACCAGAACAAGATTGGTTGATTGATTTAGCTGCAATTCCAGAGGCGATCGCGAAACAAGCTAAGATTCTCTTTTTTAACTATCCCAGCAATCCCACTGGTGCCACGGCACCACGCGAATTTTTTGAAGAGATTGTTGCCTTTGCCCGTCGGTACGAAATTTTACTCGTCCACGACCTTTGTTATGCGGAATTAGCTTTTGATGGTTATCAGCCCACTAGCCTGTTAGAAATTCCCGGTGCCAAAGAAATTGGAGTTGAGTTTCACACGCTATCTAAAACCTACAATATGGCAGGCTGGCGTGTCGGCTTTGTCGTTGGCAACCGCCACATCATTCAAGGGTTGCGGACGCTGAAAACCAACCTGGACTATGGGATTTTTGCCGCTTTGCAATCAGCAGCAGAAATAGCCTTGGAACTGCCGGATGTTTATGTGAATCAGGTGCAGGATCGCTACCGCCGCCGCCGCGATTTTCTGATTGACGGGTTAGCACAGTTGGGGTGGGATATTCCCAAACCCAAGGCGACGATGTATGTTTGGGTGCCCTGCCCTATTGGTATGGGTTCAACAGATTTTGCCCTTTCGGTGTTGCAGCAGACTGGTGTAGTTGTAACTCCCGGAAATGCCTTTGGGGTTGGTGGTGAGGGCTATGTGCGGGTGAGTTTGATTGCGGAGTGCGATCGCTTAGGAGAAGCGTTAAAACGTTTCAAAGAAGCTAATATTCGCTATCAATCTGAAGCTCTCATCTCCGGATGATCCTCGATGCGAGACTGCACCCCTCACAGAGGCAGTAGTGTTTTTAGAAACAACAGAGCGAGTACTAAACCATGACTGCTGAGTTTTTATAGCAGTTTCCATAAGCACTCTTGACAATCGACACGGGTTCCCATGCACCTAGAGACGCCCTGGCAGGGCGTCTCTACTTTCTGTATGTTTGCTAAAAGCTAACTGCTAATTGCTATAGTTTTGCCCTTTATGGCGTTGTTGCTTTAGCGATCGCTTGTAGCTGCAACGCTGGGGGATAACTGCCCTCCGCTTTGATGTTCTTAATGTCTGCCTCAGAAAAGGGCAAATTCAGCTTGGATGCTACACTACGCACAATATCGCCCCGATCGATAACGCCAGCAACTGTTTCAGCGGGTGAAAGAACAGTCAGGCGCTTCATCTGGTGGGTTTCCATGCAGTTAATTACTTCCACTAGAGGCATTTTCTCTTGCACTGTGGCAATTTCTGCCAGAGGGCGCACAATACTCTCAATGGTCTGAGTTTCCCAGCGGCTGCGCTCTACAAAGTGTAAATCCTCAATGGAAACCAGGCCACGATAACGCCCGTTAGAGGCCGCATAGTAGGGGTAAATCTGCTTTGTCCCCTCAGATGCCCAAGCTTCTTTCAGGATGTACTCGTCTGCAAACTGGCGTAGGGTCATGTCTGCATCCACCACACGAAAATCACGAGTCATGGCGTCTGCCGCCATTAGTTGCAGCAAGGCTTCCTGTAGAGTCGTCACTCGATCGTAGTTCTTGGCATTGCGGAGGACAAACCAGCCTATTAATGATATCCAGAGACCACTAAAAGAAGCACTCAGCAAAAAGGTTGCTATTCCTAATAAGATCCCACCCCAGCCCAAAAATTTACCAGTTTTGGCAGCCCAGTGAACGCCTTGAAAGCGATCGCCAGTTAGCTTCCACACCCCTGCTTTCAATACTTGTCCCCCATCAAGGGGCAAGCCAGGAATTAGGTTAAACAATACCAATACCAAGTTTATGTGGGCTATGTCTGAGACCAAAGCTCCTACCATGCCGGAGATTGGCAGCAGAAACATCAGGCTAGACAACAGGACAAACAACAATAAGCTCACCACCGGGCCGGCAATGGCAACTTGAAAGGCTTGACCAGGGGTTTTAGATTCCTCCTCAATGGAAGCAACGCCGCCGAAAAGAAATAGGGTAATCGAGTTAACTTTTATACCTTGCGATCGCGCTACCAAACTGTGACCGAGTTCATGTAGTAACACCGACCCAAACAGTAGTATGGTCGTCAAAAAACCAATACCCCAGGCCAGAACTAATTCCCCTTGTGGGAAACTTTGTTGCAAATCCCGCCCATTTATATAAGTGAAAATAGCTAATATGTACAGCCACGATGGGTGGATATAGAGCGGAATTTTAAATAAAGAGCCAATTCGCCAACCTGCCTGCATCAAATTTTCCTTATATAACGCCTCCTCTTACCAGCATAGACAATGCAAAAATGTGAAGTACCCCACCCAAAGAGTGGGATGGGGCTTCTTGGGCTGATCTTGCCATTAGTAACTTTTGGACTTACAAATCATGTCTGAATCGATCCACTGCCTTTCGAGCAGCAACCTTCTACTGATTCACTACCACAAGCGTAGATTCCCGTACTTCCTACGGTATACAATTGCCTTAACTTATTGGTTTGTCATCTGCAACCAGTAGAGCGGTAGTGCCACGGCTTTCCACCCGTATCTTCTCATGTCACTGTCCGCTTTTTAAGCATATGGACTCTATTAGAAGATATTACTTCGACCCCTGACTTTGGCTTTGCGACTATGTATATTTTGACAACTACGACAATCGGAAGTCAACAATAAAAAACCGCCCACGACGGGACGGGGTTTTTACCCGAAGACACAATAAAACGCCCAGTTCGAGCAGCCACCTGACTTACTCAAAGGGCGTCTTAAGAGGCCGCGATCGTCTCTAAGGAGTTTTATATTAGAGCAGACCAGTGTAAGTTAGCCCCAAAATAGCTCCGGTTCCCAAGATGTGACCAAAGCTTAGACCCGCGATAAATTGGGCGAGGCTAAAGTTTTTACCAAAACCAGGAAGTGAAAAAGGTAGACCAGGACCAACTCCCGGACGTTGGACGGCACCGCGAGCGACGATCAGACCAACAATGTTGAAAACAAGCATGACAATCCCCACCGTGGGAGTCCAGGCTGGGGTTGCGGGAACAGTTGGCTGCAATGCCGCTAGTAAACTTAAGTCAATCACTTTCTTTTCTCCTCCATCAACACATTTAAGACACTTAGGGATTATAAAACGCCACGGGAAACCCTAATACTCCCTTGTGGATGAGCTAACTTTTTGCGTAACTCTGTGCAAGGAATGGCAGCGCTCTAAAGGATACCCGCGTAGGTTAGTCCTAGGATGGCTCCGGTTCCCAGGATATGACCAAAACTCATTGTCGCTAGCAATTCAGGCAACTTAAAATTCCGGAACAAAGCGGGCTTACCTAGGGGAAGATCTGGTCCAACGCCAGGTTTCTGAATGGCAAAGCGGCCGATGACAATAGCCAACACGTTGCAGAGAATCATTACAAGCCCCACAGCGGGAGTCCAGCTTGGCGTAGGGGGGACAGTTGGCTGTACAGCGGCAAGTATTGTTAAATCAATCAAGTTACTTTCTCCTGCTTTAATAGACATCTACAAACAAAAAGGATTATAAAAAGGACTTAGCAGGAAGCAACAGTTTGTTTTAAGAGTTAACAATTTCATAAAGTTTTGATACAAATGCGAGTCAAAATTTGTGGCATCACGAGACCGGAACAGGGGGGGGCGATCGCTCAACTAGGAGCAACGGCGCTAGGATTTATTTGTGTTCCCGCATCCCCCCGCTATGTCACCTCAGTTCAAATTAGGGCAGTAGTAGAAAAAGTATCCCTAAATGTTGACCGGATTGGGGTATTTGCTGACGCGACAGGCGAGGAAATCTGCCAAACGGTTGCGGCGGCTGGCTTGACAGGCGTACAATTACATGGTTTAGAATCACCAAATTTTTGCCAGGAGTTGCGCCAGTCTCTACCCAACGTGGAAATTATCAAAGCACTGAGGGTGAAAACGGCAGAGAATTTAACTCAGGCAAACGTTTACTCTGGCTATGTGGATACGCTGCTGCTTGATGCTTACCATCCCCAAATGTTAGGCGGGACTGGCAAAACATTAGACTGGGAAAAGTTGCAGGAATTTAACCCTAGTTGTCCTTGGTTACTGGCTGGTGGGTTGACGCCGGATAATATACTCGATGCACTAACGCAGTTGCAGCCTACTGGGATTGATTTATCGAGTGGCGTTGAGCGATCGCCTGGAGATAAAGATTTAGATAAGGTGGAAAAGTTGTTTGAGAAGGTGCGATCGCACTTTTCCTTGACAGCAAGTTAGTTTCGAAAAACAGCTTGCATTTAAACTCGGTTTGGTATACTATTTTTGTATAATGCGAATAGGTGTATCCATATATACAAATTTTGAGTAAAAACGAATAGCGATCACCTGTGACAGATTATGCGATCGCGTCCACTTTAAAATCGATGTACGGAGATTGTACATCGGCTCAACGTTAGCGTAGCGGCACGAAGTGCCGCTGTGGTTGCTGATGCCTACGGCACGCTACGCGAACGCTCGCCATAACAGGATTACGTTAATGTAGGTAAATCCTGCTGGAGAGGCAAGTAAATTAAAAGAACGCTGGTTGGTGGCGAATCAAGTTGAGAAACTCTTCACGAGTTTTTTGCTCGTCCTGAAACACGCCTACCATCGCACTGGTAACAGTCCAGGAACCCGGTTTCTGGACGCCGCGCATCACCATGCACATATGGGTGGCTTCCATGACAACAGCGACTCCCTTCGGTTCCAAAATGCTCTGAACTGCTTCAGCAATCTGGCGCGTCAGGCGTTCCTGCACCTGTAACCGACGAGCATACATCTCCACAATTCGCGCTAGCTTGCTAAGTCCTACGACCTTTTGGTTAGGAATGTAGGCAACGTGAGCCTTGCCCATAAACGGCAACATATGGTGTTCGCAGAGGCTAAACACATTGATATCTCGGACGAGAACCATCTCGTTGTGACCCTCATCAAAGATGGCATCGTTGACAATTTCCTCTAGGGACTGAGAGTAGCCACCTGTGAGAAATCGCATTGCCTCTGCTACTCGCTTAGGTGTCTTCAGTAATCCCTCGCGTTGGGGGTCTTCTCCCACTCCTAGCAGTAGCGTCCGCACGGCGTCCATCATCTCGTCGTGGAGTTCTTCCGAGGGCGGCTGCAAATTGGGTTCCCGACCGTTTAAGGTGTTGCGGTCAGGTCGAGGAGAGATGCGACTGAGCGCCTCATTTCCAGAAAGAGACTCAGAGCCATTGAAACTGTTGGAAGAACCGATAGTCATAGATTAAGTATTGCTTAGAATTTACCGTTGGATCGGATAAGAACCAACAAAGGAGGCAGCTACTCAGAATGTTCCGGCGCTGGGCATTATAGTCAATTCTTCAATCGCTACCGATGCTGGTAGCAGCGCGGTATGCAAAATTGACTGGGCGACGATTTCCGGTGTCAACATAGCTGAACGGTCAAAGTCAGCTTGAACTGTTTCTGTATCCCAGATGGGGGTATTAACGGAACCCGGACAGAGCGCCGTCACACGAATGCCGTGAGCGCGTTCCTCAGCCGCTAGGGTTTTCGAGAGCGCCATCAGACCAAACTTGCTGACGCAGTATGCTCCCCAGCCAGGGAAGGTTTGTTGGCCAGCAATTGAGACAATGTTAATAATTGTCCCTTGAGAGCGATCGCGCATCATCGGTAAAATTCCCTGAATGCACTGAAACACGCTGGTGAGATTGAGATCGATCGTGCGCTGCCAGTCTACTAAGGGCGTTTCCATTAAATTGCCCGTGTAGCCCATCCCGGCGTTGTTGACCAGAATATCGATGGCACCAAAGTCAGCGGCGATCGCGCCCATTTTTTCTCTTACCTGCTCAATTTCAGCTAGATCTAGGGCATAAGCCTTTGCTGTCACTCCAGCCTCAGTTGCGGCTTGAGCTACAGCCTCTAACTTGTCCTGGGAACGGCTCACCAAGGCGACATGAATGCCAGCTTTAGCAAATGCCAAAGCGGTGGCTTTGCCAATTCCACTACTGGCTCCTGTAATCAGGGCACGTTTTTCTGTTGCAGAAATAAAGCTCATTCGATTCAGAGTAACCACCCTGAGATGAGAAACATGTAAAAATTTGTTGCTTGTAGCATTCTACCATTCGCACTGGCAGCAGCTACAAAGCTCACATCCTTTAGGAGTGGTTAGTCGTTAGTGGAAAATACAACTTACAACTAACGGGCGGCAATTCCTCCCCATCCGAATATCAGAGGGGTGATCCGAGCGCCTCCTGCGGTAATGACAAGCCTTTAGGCATAAATTTCGGTAAATACACCCATGCTGCGAAACTTCTGATATCGCAACTCTCGCCGGTGTTGACCTGTAAGCTTGCTTAGTTCCTCCAAATTACTCAAAAGAGCTTCTTTAAGGATTTCTGAGGCTTTGAGGGGGTCAGCGTGGGCACCTCCTACTGGTTCTGGCAATAGTTGATCAAGAATGCCCAGGTTTTTCAGATCCCAAGCTGTGATTTTGAGCGCTTCAGCCGCTTGAGGAGCTTTGCTGGCATCTTTCCAGAGAATGGAAGCACAGGCTTCCGGGCTAGCAACAGTGTAAACAGAATGCTCGAACATCAACACCCTGTCACCAACGCCAATACCCAAGGCACCGCCGGAACCGCCTTCACCAATGACAGTGCAGATGATGGGAACATCTAGCCGGAACATTTCGCGCAGGTTGTAGGCGATCGCTTCTCCCTGCCCTAGTTCCTCCGCTTCAATACCCGCCCAAGCTCCCGGCGTATCTATAAACGTTAAAATTGGCATTCCAAATCTGTTGGCGTGTTCCATCAACCGCATCGCCTTACGGTAGCCACCTGGGGAAGCCATGCCAAACTTACGAGCAACGTTGTCTTTGGTGTCACGGCCTTTTTGATGTCCTAGCATCACTACCGGGCGTCCTGCTAGACGCGCCACGCCGCCGACTAAAGCTGGATCGTCATAACCGCCGCGATCGCCATGCAGTTCCATCCATTCATCCGTCATCGCCTGGATGTAGTCGAGCGTACTCGGACGCCTGGGATGACGAGCCACTTGCAACCGCTGAGACGGTGATAAGCTGCTAAAGATCTCTTGGCGAAGTTGCACCGCTCGTGTCTCCAGCTGACGTATTTCTCCAGAGACATCGACGTTATTTTCTTCTGCAAGTTCACGAATCTGGTCAATTCGCGCCTCTAGCTCGGAGAGCGGCTTTTCAAAATCTAAAAGTAACGGCTTGCGAACAGGAGTTGGCATCTTAAAAGTTACCAGTGGTGAGCGGGGAGTGATGATTTATACTTGGCGCGGTGATAAAGTGAGCTTTATCCTTGGGGTTGTTAGTTGTTAGTAGTTGGTGGTTAGTAGACAATTTTATTACTAACCACTAACAGCCAAAACTCATTTTATGACCGCGTGCCGTATAGTTATGAACTTATGAGAGGCTTGAGTTATAAGTTTTCTAGAATTCACGCACTCACGCACTTCATTACTCTCACACCAATAGCGGACGGAAGCCATGTTTCACCGACACCTTGCCTATTAGATCCATCTTTTCCACAGTAATCTGATTGCGCCCCCAAGAAAAATTGGTGTGCCACTTTTCAAATTCCAGCAGCATTGATTCCGCAAAACAGGCAAACAGCTGGCGTCCTGGAACGTCCATATTGACGATTTTCATAATCTTCCAGTCAATATCCAGGGAATGCTCCACAATACCGCCATTTAAGACGTATACGCCGGGATGCTGAATTTGCGTTGACATATTTTTGGGATAACCCCCATCAATTATCAAACAAGGTTGCTTCAAAAGCTTGGGGTCAATTTCAACCCCTTTCGGCATACTAGCAACCCAGACGATAATATCAGCTTGGGGCAGAGCTTCCTCCAAGCCCATGATTTTGCCCCGCCCTAGTTCCGCCTGTAAATTTTGCAATCGCTCCTGATTCCGGGCAATCAGCAACAGTTCTGCCACATCCGTCCGTTTATCCAGCCACCGACAAACAGCACTGCCAATATCGCCAGTAGCACCGCAAACGGCCACCGTCGCCTTAGATAGTTCTATTCCTAGTTGTTGCGACGCCTGTTCTACTTGGCGGCAAAGAATGTAAGCGGTGTGGGTGTTGCCAGTGGTAAAGCGCTCGAACTCTAACTTAATGTTGCGAACCTGCTTGTTTTGCTGCAAGTTGAACTCTTCAAAAATAATCGAGGAAAAGCCTCCTAGGGCAGTGATGTTAATTCCTTGCTTTTGGGCATGAGCCATCGCGTTGAGAATTTTACGCATAGCCGCCTTAATCCGGCGATTGGCAAGCATCTCTGGCAGAAAGCACGATTCCACGTACTGACCTTCAATTTTTTGACCTGTAAGGCTGGTGACGGTGATGGTATCGACGATTTGGGGAGGCGCACTGCACCAGAAATCCAACCCTTGATCGGCGTATTCCGGATAGCCTAGCTCTTTAGCGACGGCTTGGGCGTGTTGCAAACTTGTAAGGTGACCTATGAGACCAAACATGAATAGTTCTAAGTAAACCTGTGGTTTAGAAGGAAAGACGGTTAAAGGCAACAAATAGTTAAGGACTCTTAACAATACTACAAAAAATTGTCGCTTTTTTGTGGAAATGCCGGATTTGCATTGTTGAGGGGCTACGCCTGAAGGTCTGTCTAGGCGAAGTTCCGTCAAATGCCCTGCGGGCAGGGAAAGGGCAAAAAGAAACCCCATAAATAAATTTAGGGGCTGGAGATCGGGACTTTTTGTTTGTTCACTGCGATTCGTCTTAAGACAAATCTTCTTGGTTCCGGCGCTTTTAATTTTGGGGACTTGAAATCCTCAAACGTTTCTAACTCTTTGCCTTTCCCCTGGCGCGATCGCAGTTTCCGCCATCGGGAAAACAAAAACTCAACAATTAAGCATGAACTAGTAAAAATTGACCGTTACCGTTATATTCCCCATCACAACTGGCAAAATTGCGAACAAACCAGATTAAATAAAACCGCCACAGCCGACGGAACTTGGCATAGTCCATGCCATAGTCTAAATCTTTGACAAGCGCCTGATTATCGTCAAAATTTTTCAGCCAGGTGGCAAAAGTTTTAGAGTAGTTAAAGCCATTGAGATACCACCTGTTAATGGTCTTGAGGTCTTTATCATGGCTAGGAACGGCATCATAGTTCCAGAAACGACCGTGGGGAAAAATGTATTTGTGCGTATAAACGCTGGATATGTGGTTAGGGGTGCGGACTGTGATGATGTGAATGAACACCTTACCATCATCTTTGAGAAAAGCAGCTAATTTCTGGAAGGCTTTCGTTAAGTTCCCTACATGGCAAAAAACGCCAATTGAAATAATTTTATCAAATTTTTCATCGAAGTTCGCATCATTCAAATCGCCTTCATACAGGGTAAATCGACCTGAACTCAGGTAGCTTGAGGGATCTTGCATCTTGCCTCGCATATATTCACATTGCTGGTGGCTCAAATTAATCCCTGTAAAAGTGACATTAGGAAATTTAGAAAGGATGTAATTTGGAACGCAGCCCCAACCACATCCAAAATCTAAGATCCGATCTCCGTCCTTGATGCCCAGCTTCTCAATCACATCATCGAGCATATGCATTTGCGCTTGCTCCAGGTTGGATGCGCCTTTTTCCCACAATGCCATGCTGTACTTAGGATAAATGAGTTGCCAGTCGCCCAACATCTTATTCAGCATTCCTTGAGGAAGGTCGTACTGGAGCTTCATCAAATCCTTTGAACCTTCTGCAAGATGATCGGTTTCTTTTAAAACCCAATCATAAGGTGCAAGGAGAGAGGGAAAATAACGAAAGAAGACGGGCATAAATGTATCAAACAGCCCTTCCAAGACGAAATCTGGAAGTTCCAATCCATTGATATAAGCTTCTGCAAGTGCCATTTGCGCTGTATTAACGACAGCGACAGCGCCACGCGTTGCCTCATAAGCAAGTGGGGTTTTCTTATGCACATCCCCCACAAGAGGGATATGTTTTTCCATATCTTCCAGAAAAAAAGTAGAATTCATGGTCACCTCTAGATTGAGCTTTACTATTCTGTTATAGTATTAAAAATTTATTAGTTCTGGCTTTCAATTTAGGAAAGATTTAAGAATTTAATATCTTTAGCTGTATTCTGAGAATAATTCACAAAAGTTTATGACTGTTTGCCAAGAAACCCCCCTAGTTACCCAAGCAGAGTATGTAAAAAAATTACGTCCATTTCTTCCTGATTCGGCGTTTGCACCTAATCCTAGTAAGTTAATTATTCTGTTTATTAATTTGGGGATTTTGCTTTTGGGCTGGGCGATCGCAGAAAAGTTAGATCGTTGGCCTGTCTATCTTTTATGGCTTTATTTACCGCTAGCAATCGTGATGGGCAATAGCGTCATTGTATTGCTATTTAGCTCCCATGACCTTATGCATGGCAGTGTAATTAGAAACTTTCGGATGAGTCGTTTTATAAGCTTGCTAGGGCTAAGTATGTTGTGGATGCCTCCAACGTTGTGGAAAGCAGTCCATAACCGAGTGCATCACAATAAAACCAATTCTTTAGACGACCCCGATCGCAATTACTTATACGAACAGCCTAATACTTGGGGGAAATGGATTCAAAACTTGTTTGTGCCCTCTGCTGAAGTCAACCCCGTATGGTTAACAGTAGGAATGGCAACAGCATGGGGAGTTCATACTTTTCGCAATTTGACTTCCGTACTGTTCTTTAATAGTGAATCTGTGGATTATGTTCCTGCCGCCTTTGTAGTTAGCGCTAAAGATCGTCGAGCGATCGCAGGGGAATTTTTGATAATTTTAACGATTCATTTGAGTATCATTACGTATCTGCAATTTAATTTACTAAAACTGGTGCTTAGTTACTTTCTACCCCTGGGAATTGGCTATGCTGGATTGATATTTTATATTTATACGAATCATATGCTTTGCCGGATGACAAGCATTAACGATCCACTTATAAACAGTGTCTCTCTACGGGTTCCTAAAATATTTGACCTGCTGCATCTAAATTTTTCTTACCATGCGGAACACCATATTTTTCCGGGAATAGATTGTGACTATTATCCAATGGTTCAAGACTTATTAAAAATTCACTATCCAGAGAAAAGCAGTAACTACATATTAGATGCCAGTGAAGCTTGGGGCTTATTCCTGAAAACTCCTCGACATTATAAAGATGAAACTACCTTTACAGATTGGTCAGGAGAAAAGTCTGTTACTTGTCCACTTAGTCAAGAGTAGAAAGGTGATAGAGGTAGTTAAGTAACCACTTCTATCACCATATTTAATAAACGCGATATTAGATCCAGTTAATTAGCCATACTAACCAAAATTAAAAACCCTGTAGAGACGCAATATATCCTGTATCTACATTATGTGCGATCGCGCGGGCTGCATATTAATCAGTACTACTCAGAATGATGTCCGGCGAACCATATTATGCCCAAATAATTAGTGACTAATTGTACGTTAGATTACTCTGCAAGAAGGCTGCGCCTATGTCCCTCAACCCAACCTACGCATATCGTAATTGTTTAAGCGGACATGATATTACCCATAATAAAACAACCCCTTTGCGCTAGGGGGGTGAGGTTCCTACTTAATTGTGGGTAACTCAATATCAGATATTGCAGCAAATTTTAAACATTAAATAGGGTAAAGGTTAAAGGATTTTTCTTTTCTCCCTTAACCTTTACCCCAACATAGCCGTACTTTCAGTGCTTAGTGCGAGATTTGAATACTAAGCAGCAGTAAGACCGTAAGCAGACATCCGCATGATATCGCGGGTAGTAAAGCCAATGTTGCTGAGTGCTTCACCGTAGGCAATCATGAAGTCTTCAACTAAGGCTTCTTTTTCCATCGCCAGTACATGGGCATCATCCGCGACTTCGTTGAGCATTTTCCAAACTATGGGAAGGTTCTTACGATTAGCTTCCTCTAGTTCGGCTTTTGATTCCTCAAAGTGCGCTTTCAGCCAAACTTCGCCAAAGTTGAGGTGAGTGTACTCGTCTTTGACAACGCCCTCAGTAATTTTACGGGCAAAGTCATCGGCAACGGGGATGTAGATGTTGTATGCTGCGATCGCAAAGCATTCAATAATCAGTGATTGAATCAGCAACGCCGTGACTACGTTACCTGAGGAGGCGGCCTCTTGGAAATTTTGGTGTAGCTGGGAAAAGAACTTACGGGCAAAGTCCATATCCGGCGTTACCTGGAGATTGCGACCACAAGCTTCAAACCCTTTCTTGTGACGACTTTCCATCTTGGATAAGCGGGTTAACTCATCCTTGTCTTCTGGCAACAGTTGAGCAAGTGTGATGTAATTCTCGTGCGCCTCTTGTTCACCTTCAATCACAATTGCGTTGATGCGGCTGTAGGCGTCTTTGTAAGTTTCGCTTTGGAAGTCAAGTTCTGAAGTGGCTGCAATCTGCGCCATAGAGCGAGTGTCTCCTATTTTTCCTAATACTAGGCTAATTACGAAGTAGGTGAAGCTATGTACAGACCCCAAATTTCGCGTCTATACATGGTGAGGATCAAAATGGTTAAATTTAACTTAACAAATCTCTATACTAAAATGTACTGCTTATTGAGATATATTCCCCAAGTCGAACCATATCCCATCTCATTGTAAATGATTCTCAAAGCGTAGGGATAATCTTGGGGTGGGAAGAAAGTAATGGCTAAAAGAGATCTGAACAACTCCCGATCTGGGTTTTGGAAACCGCTGAGCCTGCTTGTGCTGCTGCTGGGTGCGGGTGTGGTGCTGCTGCCACTGGGTATTGTGTTCCTGACTTCTCTGGCAACAGCTAATGTGACGCCCATTGGGGGCATTCTGCCAGAAAACCCAAGTTTAGCTAATTACCAGGAGGCTTGGAGGCGGGGTGACTTTCTGCTGGCGTTTGCTAATTCAACAATAGTAGCCTTGGCGGTAACCCTGTTTCAGATTATTACCTCAGCGTTGGCAGGCTATGCCTTAGCGCGGTTGAAATTCCGAGGACGTCAAGCCATCTTGTTGATTGTCTTGGCAACGCTGGTGATTCCCTTCCAGATTTTGGTGATTCCGATCTTTCTAGTGTTGAAGTGGGGACACATGATTGACACTTACTGGGCACTCATTTTGCCAACGGCAGCAAATGGTTTTGGGATTTTTCTGCTGCGGCAGTATTTCCAAACCATCCCTGTGGAGATTGAGGAAGCAGCAGCCATAGACGGGGCGAATCGCTTACAAATTTTGTGGCGGGTAATGCTGCCTTTATCTCGACCAGCTTTGGTGACCCTGTTTTTGTTTACGTTTATTGGGGAGTGGAACGATTTGTTTAAGCCGCTAGTCTTCACAACGCGACCAGCTTTGAGGACAGTGCAGCTAGCGTTGGCAGAGTTCCAGGAGCAGTTTACCAACAGCTGGCCGCTGCTGATGGCAGCTGTTGTAATTGCCACGGTGCCAGTGGTGTTGCTGTTTATTATTGGTCAGCGGCAGTTTATTCGCGGAATTGCTACCACGGGAATCAAGAATTAATCTAAATTTGTCAAAACTTTGAGGCGAACAATGTTATCGCCTGTATCGTCTAGTGGCACTTCTATGATTTCACCGGAAAGGCGGTCAAGACAGTTGAGGAGCGATCGCAGATTGGGGGTACTCGCGCCAGTATCTACATACAACCTATCTGCCAAACTACCGAGACGCTTCCAAGTAGTATAAACTTTGGCGATAATTTGTTCTAGTTGAGATGCCTGCTTAACTAAGTCAGCTGCCAGGTTGAGGCAACCCAGGCGCAAAGCTTCCTCTAGCGCCATTTCCAGGTCAAGAGATGTTTGATTGAAAGCTTGAACTTGGGCCCCAGCGTCTAAATACTTGGCTAAACTTCGGGCGTCTGATGTTACTTGTTTAACTGTATCAACATCAAAATTCTCGGTAATTTCATGCTGCAAGGCTGTTTGGTGAGACGCTGGCAACTTTTCCATTTCCCGCACGAGGGGGGCGAGGTAGCGGGTAGGCATTAAACCGTCGGCTGCCTTTTCCTTAACTTCATCTGGCAGCAAATCTGAACTCATTGCCGTCCATTCATCAGATAGTTGTCGCACCTCCCGGCGGGTGATGCGATCGCCTTTTTGAGCGGCATCAGTTACCAACTGTTGCACTTCTGGGGAAGACTTGGCAGTTTCCACAAAAGCGCGCTTGCTGAAGTTGTTGATAGCCGCTGGATCTAAATGCCCTTGTTCTAAAAGGGTATCGGCACTATTTGCCAGTTCAATCCAGGAATAAGCCTGACTCTTACTAATTTCTCGCTCTTTGAGCCAGTTAAGAAATCCTGTACCTCTTCCGTCACCGCCTTTTTTCTCTCTGTCTCGCACCGCCCGTAAAATCCGCCCCCGCCAGATTTCAGTTTGCAAGTCAAAGCGATCGCACACTAACCAAGCATTATCTACCTGTTCCTGAAAGTCCAGTTCTGGAATTTGCTCATCCTCTGGATCGGGCAGCTGGAAATTTAGATCGGTGATACCTGCAAACGCACTAACAAGGTCGATGGGAGAATCGGTGGATTGAGCCATTGGAGCGATCGGTGTGGAACAGACGGATTATTATTGCACGATCTGGATATTAATACTGAGCTTAACCTTTGACTGTACCGTGGGGTAAGCCTTCTTAGCCCATCATTCCCAAATTAGAATATGAAGATAACTTCTCTGTGAGGTTGATATGTCAAGTGCCCTCGGCATCGGGAAGACTACTCCACTCAGCCAAAGTGCTAACCGAGTTCTACTTAGGAATATTAGCTGGCAGACTTACGAAGCCTTGGTTAAAGAACTAGAGGCACAGCCAGGGATTCGCTTGACTTATGACCGGGGACAGCTAGAAGTTATGACACCTTTAATTCCGCACGAAAGTAACAAAAAGCTCATTGGTCGGTTGGTCGAAGCGCTGACGGAAGAATTGAGTATTGAAATTCGCAGCTTGGGTTCTTTGACGTGCAAGCGTGAAGATTTAGCCCGAGGATTAGAACCGGATCAATGCTACTACATCCAGAATGAGCAAGTTGTGCGAGGAATGCAAGAAATAGACTTTAGTCAAGATCCGCTTCCCGATTTGGCAATTGAAATTGATATTACCAGCAGTTCTATTAACCGAATGGAAATTTATGCGGATTTGGGTGTACCAGAAGTCTGGCGGTATGATGGCAAATCTCTGAAGATTTATATATTAGAGAATAAAACATACAAAGAGTGCGATGCCAGCCCTACTTTACCCCAGTTGCCACCTGCTGAAATTGTTCGATTTTTGGAACTCAGCAAAACAATGGGTGAGACAAGTTGGATTCGCTTGTTCCGCCAGTGGGTTAGAAGCAAGATACAGCAAACTTAGAGGTAAATATGCCAACTGCTATTGATATTTCCTACTCAGATATCCGAGGCGCAAAATTTACCAATGTCATTAACTTTCCTTTAGCTGCCGAATAACGCGACAAGGATTTCCGGCAGCAACAACATTAGCAGGAATACTTTTGACGACAACACTACCCGCGCCAATTGTAGTATTATCCCCAATAGTCACTCCTGGACAAATTATTACACCGCATCTCTTAGAAACGAAACAATAGCCGAATTAACTGCATCTGGACAAGTGGCGGCAGCATCATGTCCGCAATTTGGGAGAATTTGTAATTTGGAGTTCGGTAGGTGTGCTTGTAGTTTCTCCCCATCTTTGACAGGAAACCAGCGATCTTGTGCGCTCCATAATATCAGCGTAGGAATTGCGATCGCACTTAAATTATCTTGTATATTACTAATAATATTAGGCAAATTTTGTTCTATTTTCTGAATTTCCTGAGCCGCATTTTGTAAATCCTCGACATATTTTGTAAGAGCATTGGGAAACTCAATATACGGATAAGTTATCCAATACACATCTTCCTCTGTAATTGCTGCCGCATCCACAACAACTTCGCTCCGTTCGATTGCCAAAATTTGCCTGACTAGGGGGGCAAATAAGCTTGCCAACCGCAAATTATCAACGAGTCGAATCAGATCCAGTGGCAGATCTGAAAGCAAGCGCATGCCCCTGCTTGGCAAGCGTTCTGGAAAAATTGGTACATTAATTACTACTAATTGGGCGAATAACTCTGGGTACGCCTGTGCTGTAGCAAGTGTTATTAATGCTCCTAGCGATTCTGCAACAACAATAGCCGGTTCATTGCATAAAGCTTGAATAATCCGCGCCAGTTCAACTACTTGATGACCTGGTATTTCTGGCTGTGGTGGCTTATCAGAAAAACCATTTCCTTTGGTATCAAAACAAATTACGCGAAAATGCTGTGCCAATGCCTCTATGTTATGACGCCAACCATAGCTCCAACTGCCGATTCCATGTACCAAAACCAGCGGCTTACCAATTCCCTTTTCGCCATAAGCAATTTTTACGGGATGTCCGCTAGCGTCAGTAATTGTCAGAGTTTGACGCCCTTTCGGAAATGTAGCTTGCCACCAGTCTGATTTATGCATCAGCCACTAATTGCTTGCAGTAGTAGTCTCAACATGAAAATGCTGATGGCAGTTATAGCAACCACAAACAGTATCAATACACCCAACAGCAGGATAATAAACCACCAGTCTGCTCTTTTACTTGGCTGAGGAGAAGCCATATGAGCTTCCAGCAAAGCCATATTTTTGGTATTGGCTTTGAAAGCAAAATCAAACCAGTCTCCCAAAAGGGGTACAGAACCCGCCAATTCATCTAAAAGGATGTTGATAACCATTCGGATCAAGGTTTGTCGTGGCAAACCAAGCATTGCGGCTTCCATGACAATATAGGCGGAGAAAGCGGTTCCCAAGAAATCGCCTGCACCGGGTAGCAGTCCCAAGATAGGATCAACGCCAACCCGATGAGATGTCCCAGGAATAGGAATCGCGTTATCTAGGATATAGCTTAGCGATCGCACGCGCTTCAGCCTCTTAACCTTGGAGTTAGCTAGCTTAGATGAAGGTGGGATAGGAGACTGGGACATAAAAATCAAGTAGTTCAGGACTTGACTAAGAGCGGTTATAACCTATACGCAAAACATTAGAGAGGTTTTTTACCGCAGATGAAAGCAGATAAACACAGATAAACGCAGATATTTGGTCTGAGAAAATTATTTCTGGGATAGGCTTTTATAGCGATAAGGCACTTCAGTTGTTTATCCAAAGCTGGCTTGCCCGTCCTATATCCTAGTCGGGGGAAAGTCCTTTAGCTGCTAGCCATTCCTGGTTAAACAGCCGCGACTGGTAACGGGAACCGCTATCACAAAGTATGGTTACAATCGTGTGACCTGGACCCATCTGCTTGGCTAATGCTACTGCTGCTGCCACATTAATTCCTGTGGAACCGCCCATAAATAGCCCTTCCTCTCTCAGCAGTCGGTAGACTACGCGCACAGCCTCAGTGTCATCAATCTGGATAGCGTCGTCTATGGGAACGCCCTCCATATTGGCAGTTACGCGACTGTTACCAATACCTTCTGTAATCGAGCTGCCCTCAATTTTAATATCCCCACTTTTGACATAACTATATAGCCCGCTGCCCATCGGGTCTGCCACAACAGTTTTAATCCCAGGATTTTTCTCCTTCAGGTACAGCGCTACACCAGCCAAGGTGCCACCCGTACCAGTAGATGTAATCCAGGCATCAATCTTGCCCTCAGTCTGTTCCCAAATTTCTGGCCCTGTCGTTTCGTAGTGGGCTTGGCGGTTCGCTAAATTGTCAAACTGATTCGCCCAGATGGCATTTTCCATCTCGCCAGCCAGCCTACCAGAGAGCTTTACATAGTTATTTGGATCTTTATAAGGAACGGCTGGGACAGGGCGAACCTCTGCCCCCAGTGTCTTTAGGGCGTCTATCTTCTCTTGAGACTGGGTATCTGGAATAATAATCAGGCATTTGTAGCCTTTGGCATTGCAAATATGGGCTAGACCAATGCCAGTATTCCCAGCCGTTCCTTCTACCACTGTGCCACCGGGCTTGAGCAGACCTTTTTTTTCGGCATCTTGAATAATGTACAGCGCCGCCCGATCTTTTACGGAGCCGCCTGGATTGAGGAACTCCGCTTTGCCCAGGATTTCGCAACCTGTTTCTTCGCTGAAGCTGTTGAGCCGGATCAAGGGGGTGTTGCCAACCGCCCCTACAAAACCATCTTTTATATCCATTTACACCCTCACTGCAATCGCTGCCATACCTGTATGGTTGGCAGGATGAAACTTTGTCGGTGACTTTAATTTTATGGCGATCGCGCTAGGGATTTGCAGGAAATAGACTTCTTGCAAAAATATAATTTTTGTTAAAGGAACCACAGATGTACACAGATAAACACAGATAAAATACTTAATCAAATTGGCTGGGAGCACGAAATCTCATCACCCAGCAATAAGAGCCTGACAACTAACGATTATCGCTCTCGGTCAGGCTCTGGCTTAGGATATTTTCCTGGGAAAATTACGGCTTGTTGGGTTGGGGCGTCATCCGCAGGTAGGGTTTGACTTCCGTGTAACCCATCGGGAATTTCTCTTTTAACTCTTCTGGATCTTTAATAGAGGGGACAATTACACAATCTTCCCCATCCTTCCAGTTGGCTGGAGTTGCCACACTGTAGTTATCCGTCAGCTGTAGAGAATCAATCACCCGCAGCAATTCATCAAAGTTCCGCCCAGTGCTGGGAGGGTAGGTGAAGGTCAGACGCAGCTTCTTGTTAGGGTCAATGACGAAGACAGACCGAACGGTGAGCATAGCGTTCGCGTTCGGGTGGATCATGTCGTAGAGTTCAGAAACCTTCTTATCCGGGTCAGCCAAAATGGGATAATTGAGAGCCGAACCTTGGGTTTCTTCGATATCACCTATCCAGCCGTTGTGGGAATCGACGTCATCCACACTCAGAGCCAACGGCTTGACGTTGCGTTTGTCAAATTCCGGCTTGAGGCGGGCAACTTCGCCTAATTCTGTGGTGCAAACTGGCGTAAAGTCTTTAGGGTGAGAGAACAGCACTACCCAGCTGTCGCCTGCCCAATCGTAAAAATTAATTTCACCCTCAGTAGAAGCTTGAGTGAAGTTGGGGACTGTGTCTCCTAATTGAAGAGCCATAACCTATTTTCTGTGAACCTTGAGAGGGACAATTTTCTAGACTATCACACAACCCCGGTTACTCGGTCGGAGTTTAGATCTTTTTCCGATTTCCGTGGGGGAGCTGACTTTAGATTCTTGCATCTGATCGGCGTATCTGGTACAGCGAAGTAATAAGATGAGAGGATAGAAAACAAAACTTAAACTAATAGAGGGATGCTAACCTCACCCGATGCTGTGTAAGGAGGAATTAAGTTCATGAAACGATTGATTAGTATGCTAGCAGTCTTGTGTCTGTTCGTAAGCTGCTTGGGATGGCTGGGGCTGCCCCAGAAGGCAATGGCAGCCGATTTGACGGGTGTGACAATGCGCCCTACCGCTGTTTTGGCAGCGGAAACTTCCCTGCGGAATCGGGCGGACGATAAGCTGGCTACGGACTTTGGTAAAAAAATCGATTTGAATAATACCAATGTCCGAGCTTTTCGGAAATATCCAGGGATGTACCCGACTTTGGCGAAAAAAGTTGTGGATAATGCTCCCTATAAGGATGTGGAAGCTGTCCTAGAAATTCCGGGACTGAGCGATCGCCAAAAAGAATTGCTACAAGCTAACCTTGACAAATTCACGGTGACTGATGTCTCCGATGTCTTCGTGGAAGGTGGTGACCGTTACAACAACGGCATCTACTAATAAGCCGCCAAAGCTTGTAAGTCGTTCCTGAATAAGGGTAAGGGGAGAGGGTAAACTTTCTCCTTACCCTTATTCTCATAAAAAAGTATTATTTTTAACTAAAAAGTGCTACAATTGTCAACTACACCTGGTAAGAGCCTGCCGGGAACAATAACCTTAAATCCCTATCAGGGATTGAAATGAATCCCAGAGACTTCGATTCTTTAACCCAGCAGGACATACCCACCAAGTTTGACGTCTTGGTAGTTGGTGCCGGTGCCGCTGGTCTTTATGCAGCACTTTGTATACCAGACTCTTTGCAGGTAGGCTTGATTAGCAAAGATAGCCTGCCCATGTCGGCGAGTGACTGGGCACAAGGCGGCATTGCGGCAGCCATTGCTCCAGCAGATTCGCCATCTCTGCACGTTGAAGATACAATCCGTGCCGGTGCTGGTCTGTGCGAACTGGACGCTGTGAAGTTTATGATCGAACAAGCGCCTCGCTGTATCCAATCGCTGGTGGATATGGGGGTTGCCTTCGACCGACGAGGGGAACAGCTAGCCTTAACTTTGGAAGCCGCTCACTCTCGTCCTCGCGTTCTCCACGCCGCTGACACCACAGGTCGGGCAATGGTTAGCACTCTCACTTCTCAGGTGTTGAGCCGCAAAAACATCCAGGTTCTGCCCCAGGCGTTTGCATTAAGTCTTTGGATGAATCCCCAATCCCAACGCTGTCAGGGGATTAGCCTGATCTACAAAGGTCAAATTAGCTGGGTGCGTGCCTCCGCTGTAGTTCTGGCTACTGGCGGCGGCGGTCAGGTTTTTGCTCAGACCACCAACCCCGCGGTAAGTACTGGAGATGGAGTTGCGATCGCCTGGCGTGCTGGTGCTATCTTGCGGGACTTGGAATTTGTACAATTTCACCCCACAGCCCTAACGACGGCGGGGGCACCTCGTTTCCTGATTAGTGAAGCAGTACGGGGTGAAGGCGCTCACTTGGTAGACGCTTGCGGACACCGCTTTGCCTTTGATTACCACCCAGCCGGTGAACTCGCCCCCAGAGATATCGTCAGCCGTGCTATTTTCAGCCACTTGCAGAAAACCTCTTCTGAGCCAGCCACCGCTAACGTCTGGTTAGATTTGCGACCAATTCCTGCCGAAAAGATTAGTCATCGATTTCCCAACATTATCCAAGTTTGCCAGCGGTGGGGCATTGACCTATTCACGGAGCCAATTCCAGTTGCACCTGCGGCTCACTACTGGATGGGAGGAATTGCCACAGATGTGATGAACCGCACCTCCATCCCCGGTTTGTATGCGGTGGGTGAGACAGCAAGTACTGGCGTTCACGGTGCTAATCGTTTGGCAAGCAATTCTCTGCTGGAATGTATAGTATTTGGCGCTCAACTGCATCAAATTGAGCCTGACCTTAAAAATGCTTGTGCAGCATCACCTGTTCAGGATTTACCAATCAACTCATCACTTAATGACTGGGCTACTCAGAAAGAGAAGATTGCCCAAGTGCGGCAAGAGTTACCCCGTTTAATGTGGCAAAGTGCTGGTATTTGTCGGCAGCAAGATGTCTTAAAGGATGCGATCGCTCAAGTGGAAATCTGGCGGCGGCAATTTGACAGCCTTCCCTTGAGCCAATATCTGCTGCACCTACAGCCAGGGAAAACTCTTTCTTTTTCATTACCAGACGTCGATGGACAATTGCGGACTTGGGGGGAAACTCATAACTTACTGGATGTGGCGTCTCTAATTCTCAAAAGTGCTGCCTTTCGCAGCGAAAGCCGAGGCGGGCATTACCGGCTGGACTTTCCTCAACCAAATCCCACCTGGCAAGTCCACACCTTGGTACAAGAAAATCGATGGTGGAAATCTTCACCCGTAGGAGTTGAGTAACCCTACCGCAGGCGTCCTCCACCGCCTTCGCTGCGCTTAGGAGGTGGTTTCTTGTCATCTTGTGGTTCAAATTCACTTACACTCTGATTTGGCGAACCCACCACCTCAGCAGAAACTAATAAGCTGTTCGAGGCAGTGTTATGGGCTTGAGTGGGCTGGTTTGTGGCACCTACTCCCCCAGAGATGAAAAGTTGCAACCCAACCAGTAAAGTTGCTGAACCTATGAGTTGGAGGTAAGTAGCCATAGCAACCATTTTCCTCAGTTAATTTATCCGATTGCCAGTAATTTCAGTATATTTACGGTTAAAAATAGCCGTGAAAATTTTAATAATTGTTTTGCACGATACTTAATTAACATCAAACTGAACCTTTAGAAATATTTCTGTCAATTGAAAGCTGAGAAAGGAAATACGGGGTAAATCAAAAGTAATTAACCACCTCAGTCGTTTATTCACCCAACAAGCTAGATACCAGCTTGTTAGTTAAAAAACCTCTATATCATTTTAGCGTACCGTAAAGAATCAAGCGCCATACTTTGGTATTTATTAAATTAACAGACAGATGTATAAGTTAACGTATAACTTAACGTATAACTTAGCTATATCTGCTAGAAGCGCCAGGCTGTCTTGATAGGGCGGCGTAAAAAGTACATCACGGGAGTATTGAGTTATATAATTTTTCTGTTAAAAAAATTCATATCGATTTCGACCGAATTCTTTGGCGCGGTACATAGCCGCATCGGCGTTTTTAATTATGGTATCCACTGTGTCACAATCGAGGGGATACAGGCTGATACCAATACTAACGGTCACGCAGACAGTATGTTCCTCTAGCACAAAAGCCTGAGAAAGTGAGGCGAGAATCTTTTCGGCAACTCTGGCAGCATCTTCCATTTTAGGAATTGCGGGGAGAATTACCGTAAACTCATCGCCACCCAGTCGCGAGACAATATCGCTGCCGCGTAAACACCCCTTTAGTCGCTGGGCAACTACTTTCAGCAGTTGATCGCCCATGCCATGCCCCAACGTGTCATTAACCTGCTTAAAGCCATCAAGGTCAAGAAACAGAAGCGCTACTAATTGGTTACTGCTACGGGCAGCTTCTAAACACTGATTTAGGCATTCATAGAAATGTAGACGATTGGGTAAACCCGTGAGGGAGTCGTGATTGGCTTGATGACGTAACTGGTCTTCTGAAAGTTTTAATTCGGCGTTAGAACGCATTAACTCTGCCGCTGTCCGCTTCAGATCTTCTTCGATGCGTTTGCGTTCTGTGATATCTCGGATGACCCCTACTAAGAACAGATTTCCGGCAGCATCTTTGTGAAGTGACCTTTTCGTAGCAATCTGGTGTGTTTTTCCTCTGGCATCAGTAAATTCCTCTTCATTTTCCTGCTCTATGCCAGTGCGTAAAATTAGTTCATCTTGCTGCCAAAAGTTATTAGCCTCATGTTTAGGAAAAAAATCATAGTCTGACTTTTCAATTAACGTCTCCAGAGGATAGCCAATAAATTTACAGTACGCCTGATTCAAGATCAGCCATTGGTGTTTTTGGTTTTTGACAAAAATTGGGTCAGCAATGGTATTTATCACCTTTTGCAAAAACTCTTTGGAGCGTTGTAACTCCTCCTCCAAGTGAGCCAGATAACTGGTGATGGCAATAGCAGATCCTACCAGCGCTAGCAAGGGAGGAACAAGCGGTATCCAGTAACCAAAGATGAAGGCGAGGTAGGAAGTGCCGAGAAGACCAGCCCCAGCTAGGAGGAGAATAAGAGCCAACTTGGACGGCGATCGCCATCGCCAACTAATGCTGGCACCAAGCCAAGACCAGACCACAATCCATATGCCTTCGACTGGATCGGGCCAGACGTTGATTAAGGGGCGTCCGTCTAGTGCTGCACTAACGATCTGACTGGTAAAGTTGGCGTGTAACTCTACACCATAAAACGGCTTTGCAGCATCGATCAAGCCGCCGCTGTAAGGAGTGTAAAAAAGATCCCCACTACTACTGGCCTTTGAACCAATCACGACAATGCGATCGCGCATCACATCAGGGGACACCTTGTCTGCTAGCACGTCTGACATTAACACACTGCGAAAATTAGCTGGATCGCGAAGGTTGGCTAAAACCTGGTATCCTCCAGCATCAGCCCTGACGTAGGCACCATCATTTGCTTGAAATTCTCTAAATACACCCTGACCCAACTGCAAATACTTAGGATTCACCTGCGCCGGTTGGGGGGTAATACCTTCTGCCTTTAGATAAACCAAAGCCAGCTTGAGAGCAAAACTTTTCTGTGCTTTGCCATCTACAGGCCAATATAGTAGGCTACGACGCACCTTGCCATCTGCATCTACCAACAAGTTATTGAACCCAACCTGCTTGTTTTGGCTTAAAAAAGGAGGGGGTGAAACCCCTGAGTTTGTTTCATCTTTAAATCTCTCGATCCCCACTAAGTTGGGCATACTTGCAAAAGTCTTTACTAATTCTGCATTACCTGGCTCTTGGGGCAGATCGCGATAAATATCCAAACCAATAGCGCGAGGTTGGAAAGCATTTATTTTCTTGAGCAGCTGAGCCATAACAGCATCAGTAATGGGCCATCTCTTTAGCTGCTTGATGTTTGCCTCATTAATCTCGACAATGACGACCCGCTTATCAACTTGCTCTGGGGGACGTAGGCGAAACAATTGATCTAAGACTGTTAACTCCGACGACTGCATTAGCCCTGTAAGGCGGAGGATAATGATACAAGCGGCGACGGCGGAAGAAGTAATCACTACTCGGCGCTCAAGCCTTGTCCATTGCTTCAGCTTTGCCCATCTATTACTTTTCAGCATTTGCCTGACGGCACGATTATTCAAAATTTCTCTATATACGCGATCGCGCTCCACGTGTCTTTACTCCTTCGCCAGATTATCTATAGCTTATTTTTCCCAGCCTCAGTATACCCAGCCCTCTAAATATTCTTTTAACTGGAAAGGAATAAGTAGGTGTGTGTAATTAAACATATGTTGGGATTCTTAGTACTTATTAGTTAGTAATATTTATCGTTAAATTGTGAAACTTTGGCTTTATGGACAAGGGATAGAAAAGGCTTTTTTTGCCAAATAATTTAGGATTGCTATAGCAATTTTATTTGACTTTTGAGAATATTTTGTATTAGTGAACCGCAAAGACCCAAAGAGCGCTAAGGAAGAAAAAAAGGGACAATCACAGGAATCAGTTAGGACTGCTGTATAGCTATTAAACGAACATAACTTGTATCCGTGCCCAAGACCTAAAATCCCTTCCGGACTCTGTTTGGGGGACGCGGCCGTCCCCCAATGGGGGGCTTGGGGGGCTTGGGGGGCAGACCCCCCAAATCCAGGTTTTGAACAAATACCAGTTCACAAATGATTTAGGATTGCTGTATTTGCTCAATTTAACAGCAAAAACAGCAATAAGGCTTGCAGATAACATTGTCAGCTTCAGCAATTGGGCGATCGCTGTGCCGCTGTTATTAGGCAGGCAATCGCACTACTAAATTCTTTTCCCCCAAGCTAACGCCCTGGAAACGAGTACTTGAAGTTGCGCGGACCTTTATAACCGGATAAATCGGCCAGTTCCTCCAGGGTTTTTACGCCTGACTCAACTTTTTTACCGTTAATTTCCCAAGTGGGGAAACCTTTAATATCAGCCTTAGCGCAAACGTCTGACTGCGCGTTTTTGCCATCGGGAGCACACTCAATATAGTTGATTTCACTGAATGCCTGTTTACCGAACAGCTGCTTCTGCTCGTGGCAGTGAGGGCACCACCAAGCACCGTACATTGTCGCTCCCGCTTGTTTCAGATGACCTGCTAGAGCAATTTCTGCAGGACCAGAGGGGAGGGTAATCTGCCAACCTGCTCCCGGCGCGGGCGAACCAACAGGCTCTATGCTTGCAGAGCTATTTTCTTGTCCAGGGGTTGAGCCTATCGGTGCGTTGGGATCATTAGTACTGGCATAGACACCCAGGGTGCCAATCAGTGCTACCATCCCCACGACAATAGCGGTAAAGAATAGTTGACCGGCATCCTCCCAGGTGCGACCTATTAATGTCAGGACAAATAGGCTTACTGAGAACAAAGCAGAGGCAAGGCAGTAGATACACAGTGCCTTGATCTTAAATGCCAGCAGATACATCAGGTAGCCGCTGAAAACCGTCATGGCCGTTGCACCCGCAAACAACAGCAGCCAAGTCCAATTTTCTAGCTTGGAGCGGAGGTCTTTTTTGTCATCTGACTTCACCGCCAGAGGAGCCAAGGCAAACACCGCCATGCTGATATAAGCCACACAGCCTAGCAAAGTTAGGGGTATACCAAAAACTTCGGCATAGGGACTCGATAGCACTTTTTCACAGCCGTCGGTAGGGCAGGCGGCAGTGTTGCCGCTGAGTTTAACTACAGTCAGATAGGCAGTTACCAAGGCACCCAAGAGTGCGATCGCGCCTATTAGCACACGAGACCAGCGATGAATCCAGGGAGTAGAACGTCGGCGGCTCCTCATAAGACCTAACCTCTAGGAATTTTAGATTTTGGATTTTAGATTTGGGATTATTGGTTCGTTCGTCTATTCGTCTAATTGAAGTTAGAAGTTAAGAGTGGAGTTTTACTGAAGAAACTGGTTTTAGTTCTGTTCTCGCGCTCAAGCTCCGTCTGGTGGCTTCTACAAATTGGCTGACGCGAATCGGGTCAATAGGTTGCTCAATGCGCCCGTGCCGCTTCAGGGAACTCGATACAATTACGCCATCTGCTGCCTGCATCAGAGTAGAAATATTTTCCCAGCTGGCTCCACTGCCAATAAAAACAGGGGTGCCATTAGCAGCGGCAGATGCCAGTTCTAGATCTTCTAAGCTCGGAGGGCTGCCGGTAGCCCAGCCAGACAAAATTACGCCATCTGCCAGACCGCGTTCAATAGTCTCTTGCACCGCTGTAGTGAGATTAGGGGAACCTAAGGGACGCGCATGCTTTACCAATACGTCTGCCAGAATTTTGACATCACTGCCCAGTTCTCGCCGATAGCGCAGCAGTTGATGTGCCTCTCCCTCAATCAGTCCTTGGTCTGTTGCCATCACCCCGGTGAGGACGTTGACGCGGATAAATTGGGCGTTAACACAGGTGGCGATCGCCATTCCACTTTGGGGGTCATTGCGTAGCACATTAATTCCCACCGGCAACGTCACCAAGTTCATCAGCCGCTGGACAATCAAAGTCATGGCACTAACCACAGCTGGGTCTACCTGAGCTTTAGTAAAAGGCGCGTCAAAAAAATTTTCCACAATGATGCCATCAACACCCCCAGAGGCAAGCGCCGTTGCCTCCTGTTCCGCCCGGTCTATCACCGCTTTCAGACTACCCCCCCAACGAGCAGAGGTAGGCAGTGGCAGTAGATGAACAACGCCAATAATAGGATTCGGTGTCTTGAAGATTTGATTTAAGTTCACTTGTCTACCTGAAAACACCGCTCAACTCTTTCTCCGATTGGAAGGACGAGCATTAGTTGGCTTTCTTTGTTAGATTATATCCACAGCAGCGCTTTCATCTTCGTTACGCCCCACAGATGCTCTGCCACTTCTGCCCAGAGGGGGAAAAAGATTAACTCACAACGATACATTAAGAAAATTTAATATACAATAAATATTAGAGCGGGTTTTGTAACAGGGAGCAAGAAGCTCCGGACTGACTTGTGTGGGTTAACAAACCCTCAATGAGGTATAGTTTGTAACCGAGCGCGTTAACCCACTCACTTTAGCCACTTACCTGTAACTGCATGGGCAAAAAGCCAATAATTGCCATTTCTCATTTAGGCTGCGAGAAAAACCGCATCGACACTGAACATATGCTGGGCCTGCTGGTTCAGTCAGGCTATCAGGTTGATTCTAATGAAGAATTAGCAGACTACGTTATTGTAAACACCTGTAGTTTTATTGAAGCTGCACGACAAGAGTCAGTCCGCACCTTAGTCGAACTAGCAGAAGCCAATAAGAAAATTGTTATAGCTGGTTGTATGGCTCAGCACTTCCAGGAACAACTTCTGGAAGAGTTGCCAGAGGCAGTAGCCCTAGTGGGCACGGGCGACTATAACAAAATCGTTGACGTCATTGAACGAGTAGAAGTCGGCGAGCGGGTCAAACAGGTTTCAGCCGAACCAAACTATATAGCTGACGAGACAACGCCGCGCTACCGCACGACATCTGAGGGTGTAGCTTACCTGCGGGTGGCAGAAGGGTGTGATTACCGTTGTGCCTTCTGTATAATTCCTCATCTGCGAGGCAATCAGCGATCGCGCACGATTGAATCTTTAGTTGCTGAAGCCGAGCAACTTGCTGCTGAAGGCGTCCAGGAGTTAATATTAATATCCCAAATAACTACCAACTACGGTGTAGACATTTACGGTGAACCGAAGTTGGCAGAACTTTTGCGGGCGCTCGGCAAAGTGGATATTCCCTGGATTCGCATACACTATGCTTATCCCACTGGTCTGACCCCCAAAGTGGTTGAAGCGATCGCGCAAACTCCCAACGTTCTGCCTTATTTGGATTTGCCACTACAGCACTCCCATCCGGAAATTCTCCGCGCCATGAACCGACCTTGGCAAGGGCGGGTAAATGACCAGATTATGGAGAAGATTAAAACAGCACTGCCTGATGCCGTTTTGAGAACCACCCTGATAGTTGGGTTCCCTGGCGAAACGGATGAACATTTTGAACATTTGCTACAGTTCATCCAGCGCCATGAATTAGATCATGTGGGTGTCTTTACCTTTTCAGCAGAGGAAGGAACCGCCGCTTACAACCTCCCCAATCATCTGCCCCAAGATGTTATGGAGGCACGTCGGGACGCTTTAATGGAACTTCAGCAGCCTATTTCCCTGAAGAAAAATCAAGCTGAGGTGGGTAAGGTAGTGGACGTTCTAATTGAGCAAGAACATCCGCAAACGGGAGAATTAGTAGGCCGGTCGGCTCGATTTGCCCCAGAGGTGGATGGACTGGTTTACGTCCAAGGCAACGCCCGGTTGGGTTCAATCGTGCCAGTGGCAATTAAAGATGCGGACATTTATGACTTGTATGGTGAGGTGGCACTAGCGTGACTACTGTCTATAACCCTTATACCTGTCTGTCCGGTATTTAGGACTTGATCCAAAGGTAAAGAAGTGTTAAGTATTGAAGAATGAGTTGTAGTCTTTCTACTCAAATAAAGGCAAAGCCTTCAAAATTCCTATCTGGAATAGATATAGATATTTGGGTGAGAATGCTTTACCCCTACAAACTTAAAACTTCTAGCCTCGAGATTTTTCACAACAACAATCAACTAACAAGTAACAACGACTTATGACCCTTTCCTTCACAAGCCTGGGCCTTTCTGAAGCTATAGCAAGCCAACTAGAAAAACTAGGCTTTACAACGCCCACAACAATTCAATCACAAGCAATTCCCCAACTGCTGGGGGGGCGCGACGTGGTGGGTCAATCTCAAACGGGCACGGGCAAAACAGCGGCTTTTTCGCTGCCAATTTTAGAGCGGATTGATTTCAAAAAGCCGGTAGTACAAGCTTTAATTCTGACGCCAACGCGGGAATTAGCTATGCAGGTGACTCAAGCGATTCGCGACTTATCCGGCGATCGGCGCTTGGGCATTCTGACGGTCTACGGTGGCCAATCAATCGATATGCAAATCCGCCGTCTCCAAGCAGGTGTTCCCATTGTGGTAGGCACGCCGGGACGGGTGATTGACTTGCTCAACCGAGGTAATCTGAAACTGGATCAGGTCAACTGGCTGGTACTGGATGAAGCAGATGAAATGCTGAGCATGGGCTTCATTGACGATGTGGAAAAAATCCTCAAGCAGGTACCAGTTGAGCGCCAGACAGCGTTTTTCTCTGCGACCATGCCCCCGGTTATTCGGTCATTGGTGAATAAGTTCTTGCGATCGCCTGTCACAGTTACAGTCGATCAGCCAAAAGCTGCACCAGCAATGATTAATCAGCAGGTATATTTTGTGCCTCGTGGCTGGACAAAAGCCAAAGCTTTGCAGCCGATATTAGAACTGGAAGACCCAGAATCAGCCTTAATATTTGTGCGGACGCGCAAGGCGGCAGCTGAACTGACAAACCAACTGCAAGGCGCTGGTCACAGTGTTGATGAATACCACGGTGACTTAACTCAAATCCAGCGGGAGCGGCTATTGATGCGGTTCCGCCAAAGCAAGGTGCGTTGGGTGGTGGCTACCGATATTGCTGCACGGGGTTTAGATGTGGATTATCTCACCCACGTCATCAACTACGACCTGCCTGATAGTGTGGAAAATTACATTCACAGGATTGGTCGTACCGGCCGCGCTGGAAATACAGGAACGGCAATTTCTCTAATCCAGCCAATGGAACGGCGTAAGTTGCAGTTAATTGAGCGCCGAGTCCGCCAAACTCTGAAAGTTTGTCCGATTCCTACACGGGCACAGATTGAGGGACGGTATCTGCAAAAACTGCAAGCTAAGGTACGGGAAGCATTAACTGGGGAGCGCATGGCTTCATTCCTGCCCATTGTTGCTCAACTAGGTGAGGAATACGACGCACATGCGATCGCCGCTGCTGCCTTACAAATGGTCTACGACCAAACCCGTCCGGCTTGGTTAGACTCAGCAGAACCAGATATGCCCGGACAAGACCGCCCATCTCCTCCTAAACCTCGGCTCAACCGGCAGTCCAAAACTGAAGTTATGCCGAACAGATAGGACTAAAAGCAACACTTAGGCATATAAAAGGCAAACATCTTCCTTTTGTATGCCTGTCTGATTACCGCTTCGCTCCAGTTATGAGTTATGAGTTATGAGTTATGAATTGAAGAAATTAATTCTTTTTAATTCAAAACTCATAACTTAAAACTCAAAACTTTTAAAAGCGAAAATAATATTTTCTATGTAAATAACGAACCCCGTGGCTTCAACTCTGTCAGCTACTAATTCCCCTGCCTCTAAAGACACCCCTAAACTTACTAACTGGCCTGGTTTAATAGAGACTTATCGGCGTTATTTGCCGGTAACATCCTCGACGCCAGTGGTGACGTTGCTGGAGGGCAACACCCCCCTGCTCCCAGTTCCCTCAATTGCCCAGCAGGTGGGTAGAGGGGTGCGGGTATTTGTGAAGTATGACGGTCTTAACCCCACCGGAAGCTTTAAAGACCGGGGGATGACGATGGCGATTTCTAAAGCCAAGGAAGCTGGTGCTAAAGCGGTGATCTGTGCCAGTACGGGCAACACCTCAGCCGCAGCAGCGGCTTATGCCCGACGCGGGGGAATGCGGGCGTTTGTCCTGATTCCAGAGGGCTATGTGGCGCTGGGTAAATTGGCGCAGGCGTTGCTATACGGGGCAGAAGTTATCGCTATTAAGGGAAATTTTGACCAAGCGTTGGAAATTGTGCGGGAGATGGCGTTAAGCTACCCTGTGACGCTGGTCAACTCGGTGAATCCCTATCGGCTGGAAGGGCAGAAAACCTCAGCCTTTGAGATTGTGGACGTTTTGGGGGATGCCCCAGATTGGCTATGCATTCCTGTGGGCAATGCCGGAAATATCACAGCATACTGGATGGGTTTTTGTCAATACCATCAGGAGGGAAGATGCGAGCGGTTGCCGCGAATGATGGGATTTCAGGCCGCTGGTGCTGCACCTCTAGTTACAGGTAAGGTGGTGGCAAATCCAGAAACGCTGGCGACGGCAATTCGTATTGGCAACCCAGCGAACTGGGAGCGTGCGATCGCAGTTCAACAAGCAAGCCAAGGGCAATTTACAGATATCACAGACGCGGAAATACTGGAAGCTTATCGCCTGCTAGCATCTGGTGAAGGTATTTTCTGCGAACCCGCCAGCGCCGCCTCTGTAGCTGGTCTACTGAAGGTCAAAGACCAAGTGCCTAATGGGGCGACGGTGGTATGTGTCCTCACCGGGAATGGTCTTAAAGACCCGGATACGGCGATTACACACTGCAATAACCCCTTTAAGCAGGGAATTGAGCCGAAACTTGAGGCGGTGGCTCAGGTGATGGGATTTTAAAACAAAAAATAAAGGTAACAGGACTTACGCACATAAACGGTAGATAAGGGTTTGGTGAGGGGATAAGGGTAAGTAATACCTCTACCCTTAACTTTTAAACCCCCTGAGTCTTGAACCATTTGCGTAAGCCCTAGCTAAATTCCAGACAGGTTCGCCTACAAAGCCGCAATTGATGAACATCCGCTGCCCAAATTCCTCAGATTACAAAGTCATAGCTGAGTTAAACAGGCTGACCTTTGAGGGGGAAAATGAGGCTCAATTGGTGGAGTACGTTCGTCATTCTGATCGCTATATTCCAGAGCTAGAGCTGGTTGCCGATCTCGACGGTACTGTAGTAGGTCACATTTTATTTAGCTACATTGACTTGGTGGGGCAAGAACACCTACAAGTACTTGGTCTAGCACCTATAGCCGTGCTACCGGGGTTTCAAAGACGAGGAATTGGCAGCTTACTGGTGAGAATGGGTTTAAAAGCAGCAGAGGCACGGGAAGAATTGATGGTTATTGTACTGGGACATCCTCAGTTTTACTCGCGCTTTGGCTTTGAGCCTACAGTTGCTTATGGAATTGAATCACCTTTCCCGGTACCAAATGAGGTGTTCATGGTCAAACTCCTCAAGAACTATCAGGGGGCGTACAGGGGAAAGGTTGTCTATCCACCTGCTTTCAATCAGGTGTAACTTTATTGAAAATTTAACCGGAGTAAATATCAGCTTTTTCCTGGTGAGTTGCTCGTTCTCTGGCGAGCTTATCGATGGTATCGGCGATCGCTGTGGTTAAAGTCTTGCGGGTTTGGGCGTGTTTGGCTTGCTCTGCTTTCAAGACTACACGCAGGCGATCGCGCTCTAGCAGCACCTCTTTAAGTTTCGCTTTCAATTCCTCAGTGCTTTGCAGTTGTTCCACTTCCTGCTCAATTGCTTCTACAGCGGCAGGCTCATCGGGTTGGGGTGGGGGTAAACTTTGAACTTGTTGGATTTGAGCCTTAAGTTTTTCAATCTGTTGTTGCGCTAGGCTGGCTTCTGCCCGCCGTTGTTGTGCTTCGGTGTTATACAATTGACGCCAGTTAGCAGCACTCTCGTTAGCCTCATGGCGATCGCGTTGCAATTCTGCCAGCTGCTGTTTCAGTGCCCTGATTTGAGCCAACCAATCTGTAACCTCGTAGCTCATCTTTAGGAAGTTTTAAGTTTTGAGTTTTGAGTTTTGAATAATTAACTATAACTTATAACTCATAACCCTAAATTGGTCTTATGCTATCTGGCCGCTTTTGGCGTTTTTTTCGACACCTAAACTGGACAACGCTGCGGAAAACCTTTGTGCGTGCTGGACAACGGCGGTTAATGGGTCTCTCGGCAGAAATGGCTTACAACGCCATGTTAGCTTTGTTTCCAGCTATTTTAGCGATTCTGACCGCCATTGGGCTGTTTCAATCCTCAGCCTTTACGTTTCAACAGCTAGCTCGTCAACTGAGTAAGGTTGCTCCCAATGAAGCTATTTTCTTGATTAAAGGTTTTGCTCAGGAGATCGCCCAAAGCCAAAACCAGGGGTTGTTTTCCCTCAGCTTTGTGGCAGCAATCTGGGCTGCCTCTGGGGCGCTGAGTGCGGCTATGGCAGCCTTCGATCAAATGCATCAAATTCCACAAGAACAGATGCGCCCGTTTTGGAAAGCCAAGTTAATTTCTATTGGCCTCACGATTGGCACTATCGTGTTATTGATCACAGCTTCCTTTCTGGTGTTTATCAGTGACCTAATTGTGAAAATGGTGGCTGCTCAAAGTGGTGTTCTGAAGTTTGAGTTGCTGTCTGTATGGCGGCTTTTGGCCTGGCCTTTAGCCTTAAGCATTGTCGCCTCAGCTTGTGCCTTTATTTATCGCTATGGCCCTAGCCGCTGGAATCATGGTACACCGATTATGCCTGGAGCGATTGTGGCGGCAGTTTCCTGGGCTATTGTATCGGCTCTATTTCGGCTTTATGTGTCGAACTTCGGCAATTACAACAAAGTTTATGGGGTAGTCGGTGCCTTTATTGTTTTGATGCTGTGGCTCTACATGACTTGCTTAGTCTTACTCATCGGCGAGCAGTTAAATGCCACAGTTGGGGAGGACATAAGTAGGAAAACTTACCCTAAGTAACGTCCTCTTTTAATGGTCGGGCGAGGAGATGACCATCAGCGGTAATGGTTTAGTCTGAGCTATCCTGGACTTGGACTCGTCGAGTTCTCTGATCAAAGAATCACCAGTTTTGGTAACAAAATCTTTGTCATTCCCTAAACTTGTCTTAGTTTGTCAAAACACCGCTTGCCGCAAGTACGGAGCTGCCAAAGTGCTGGCGGCTTTCCAAGCATATCCGGTAAGCGGTGTTACAGTCAGCGGCAGCAGATGTTTGGGACAATGCGGCAATGGACCAATGGTACTGGTGATGCCAGAGGAGATTTGGTACAGCCGCGTTCACCCCGACGAGGTGCGCGCCGTGGTTGAACGGCACCTGCGGGGCGATATACCAGTGGCAGCAATGCTCTATGCCAAATTTCATCGACCAAAATAAAAGCGATTAGCAATTAGCAATTAGCAATTAGCTAAAAACCAAGCCGCCCACTATAAAGGCGGGACATGTACCAGGCTAATAGCACTTTTAAAGGATTGCTAACTACTTCGTCAAACTAATTTTTTTTCAAAAAAATGCTTACAGAAATATCCTAAGCAAAATATAGCAACCGCCAAGGCGATTAGGACGCAAAGCGCAAAACATCCTCAATTGCATCTCGTAGACAATCAAACTGATTGAGTTTTTTGCGGATTCGACTCTTTAACCAAGACCAGCATTGTTCAATCTTGTTGAGGTCTGGTGAATAGGGAGGTAAGTACAACACTTTACAGCCCGCCTCCTCAATCAGTTGCTCAATGCGCCCGCCTTTGTGGAATGTGGCATTATCCATCACCACAACCTGTCCAGGAACAAGTGTTGCAAGCAAACAATTTTCCAGCCAGGTCTCAAACACTGTTCGATTACACGCTCCCTCAACGGTAAAAGCAGCAATCAGGTTTTGACCACACAGTGCGGCAATCATGTTGACCCGCCCCTCGCGCCGCCCTGACTTGAGTGCATAGAAGCGTTCACCTTGTTTATTCCACCCATAAGCATACTCGTCTCGGTTATCCATTCCCGACTCATCAACGTAAACAATCTGGAATGGCGTTAGGGTAGATAACTGGGCTACAAACGCCTGTCGTTTGGCCTCATCGCGCTCGCGGTAGCCATAGGTCTTTTTTTTCGAGTGAAGCCAATCTTCTTAAGCGCCCGTGAAATAGTGCGATCGCTAATCTGCTCCTTCCAAAGTTTCGCCATCTCGACTTGGGTTTTATCCCCATGAGATGAAGCGAACTCACGAAACTCCTCCCAGTCGGTAATCTTATGACCATTCCCAGGTGGCTGATTCGACTTAGCCTGATAGTCTCCTGTTTCAGAAAGCCGTTTGAGCCACAGGCCGATGGTGTTATGACTAATGTTAAATAGTTGGCTAGCTTCGCTTTTCTTCAATCCATCAAGTTTAATGGCTTGGATGACTTTCTGACGCAGGTCGTAACTGTAGGGTTTTGCCATTGGTTAAGCGATAGCTTCTAGAACAAGTGACTCCTTCCAGTTTATGCCCTAACCGCCTTGGCGGTTGCTATAATTACTAAGGCGACAACTGCAATGATGATGAGTAACAGTTTTGAGTTGATACCGAATATAGTAATCTCTGTCTGGGACTGATTTTGATTCGGCTTGACCCTTTTGTTAGATGTATTCGTTAGTTTGAGATCTTCCTTAGAATAATCTGCTCCTTCCAACATCAGATTGCTAATTGCTTGATAGGCATCTGTCCACGCTTGTTCAACCTCTGGTGTCCAGTCAGCCCCCAGATATGTTTTCAAGGTTTTCAAGAGCGCTCCACCTACCATTGGGTAATGTCCTGGTATTACCCCATAGGTGATGTGCTTAGTTCCCAGCCCTCTTAGAGCATCTGCTAGTACATCACCATTGCGTAGATTATCAACTACGAGAACTAATGAGTCCATTAGCTTCTTCCGCTGTGCCACCATGTTGGTGTTGGCAAATAAAGGTCGCACCTGGGGATAGTCGGCGAACAAATTGTTGTAGAAGGTATTGGAAAATTCGATCGCGTTAGGTTTAATGCGTTCAAAACTTTGTTCTAACATTTCAGCATTTAAAGACATTTATTTGCTCCTAAAATACATTTTTATTAATCGAATATTACTGCTTTTAATTTAGTCGTTGACGCTCCCATCAGGCATATAATTCTTTAAAATTTCATCAGCACTTGTTGGAGTAATTTCAGGTTTTTTTCTAAAATTTAACATTTAGATAGTCCTCCAACTAATAATTCTTATAATAAATATATATTGGCAAATAATAGCTTTAAATCAGTAAATTTACGAATAAATAGCCTGACTATCAGCACAAATAAAAAAAAATACGTAAAACTACTGATAGTATTTACCGAACTGATAGGCTTTTTTATTATCGCTTAAATTTGACAGCATCGTCAGCTGTGGTAGGCGATAGGTATTGATCCCCTTGTATTGCTACACGGGCGTAGGGCAGCGCGTTTTCACTGTGTGAAGCTCCCTGACAGCAGACAGGAACTCTTGCTGCTCATGCCACCGTGGAAATGCGTAAGTGGTCTTATTGGGGGAGGCGTTTTAAGAAGGGGACTTCAACAATTTCACCATCAACGTTTCCTACTTGTACTTTTAATCCCTCACCACCAGCTTTGGTGCGAACATAAGCAAGGCCAAATGCTCCTTGGTCAGTTTCTGTGTAGCTGGTAAGCTTGCCCACCTTTTCATCTCCTACCGTCACCACAGTTCCTGGCTGGGCTGGTGCGCTGAGTCGGACACCCCAGAGTTGCTGCTTCACACCTTTGTAGGTGTTTAAACGCGCGATCGTTTCCTGACCAATGTAGCAACCCTTTTCAAAAGAAATTGTGTGCCACAGCCCAGCCTCTAAGGGATTGTAATCTTCAGTCAGTTCATGGTCAGGCACTGGGCGTCCCTGTTCGATTCGCAATTGTTCCCAAGCGCGATCGCCCATTGGTAGTGCCGAGTGTGCAACTAATTTGTTCCAGATCGTTGCTGCGGCATCTTTTGGGACAAAGAGGGTGTATCCGGACATAGCCAAGCCACTGCCCACAGCAACACGAACCTCTATATCTCCCAGCCTTACTAGTTGGTGGCTAGCATAGGGTTGACCGACAATTCCCCCAGCGCCTAACTGTTCCAAGAGAGCGTCACTTTCTGGCCCCATCAGGCTGAAAGTCGCAGTCTCGTCAGTTACATTCGTCAAGTTCACCTTGTCGGCGAAGAAGATGTAACGATCGAGCCATTCCATCAGATGCTGACGCCGATTAGGAGAAACCATTAGCAGCACGGCATCTTCCATTACATAAGCAGTTGCCAGGTCAATCGTGCGGGCGGTGGATGTCACAAAAACTGTGTCGCAGCCTTGTCCTGGTTGCAGTCGCTGGAAATCGTTCGTGCTTTGATTGTGTAGGAAACGCAGTCTGTCGTCATCGGAAACCCGAATCCGCCCCCAATGAGAGCGGTCAACTAAAGCCACCCCCTCCCGCGACGCTTGGATAGCAGCAGCATCGTTACCGAAACTTGCTGGTACGGTGATGCCTGTGCTGGACTCCTCAAAGAAAGCCCCAGCTGCCGCTTGGACGTCATGCAATTCCTGAATCATGTTTTTATCTATACAATCCGTCAATTTAACCTCTTTCGCGGAATTCCCCATTCGCCATGCGGTGGGGAGTTGTCACACGGCGGGTAAGTTGGCAAACACTTGCTCTACTATCTGGCGGGCTTTGGCATCTAGACGCTGCCAATCCACATCGTTAGTTTCATCATCAATTAGGCTGGTGTCAATCTCGACTTCCCAGCTGGCTGATTCCTGGCTTTGTAGCAGCTTTGCCAGCGAGAGGTTGTAGTTACGAAAACAGACTTGAAAACAAAGATCCCACAAATCGATGCTCGCTGAGGCATCTTTTTTTTGTAAATATAAGTGGTAGCCGGGATAGGGCGTCTGCACTTCCTGGTATGTTCCCTTCCAAGAAGATTCCTCTAGCTGTTTGCGAATCTGGTCAATGATGCGGATATAAGCTGGTTGCATCAGTAGTTCAGCCTGCTGCCATGCGAGTGTGTTTGTAAATTGCGGCTTCATGACTCTACCTAACAAAAGAAGCGAACACGCTAAGTCCTGCGGACAGGTTACGCCAACCCGTGGGCATAGCCTGCAAGAGCGCAGCGTGTTGCTCTATGTCAACATCAGCTGTTAAACCAGGACAAGGCATCACCCCTATGGCTGGTATCTAGAGACAAAATTAAATTGGCACAGCAACATGCAGAATGCTGAAAAAAAATGGGTGGCGACGATACGTTACTCCACAACAAGCAATTCTTTGGAAACGCCTCCAGAGATAGCACTCCAAGTTTCCCACAGGGAAACAAGCGATCGCCACCAATTTCCTTACCTGCTTCCTGAGGATCGGGAGGTAGCGATCGGGCGCGATCCGGGGTGCCAGATTGTCATCGATTCAACTCGGTATACAGGTGTTTCCCGCAATCATGCCAAAATCCGACCCTTAGCCACCAAATTACAACCAGCTTGGCAAATTTGCGATCTCAATACGGTGAATGGGACTTATCTGAACGGGAAGCGAGTAGAAGGGTGGCAGCTTTTGCGAACGGGCGATCGCATCACTCTCACTCAGAACGGCCCAGAATTCATTTTTGAGTGTCAGCACCTCAGCACCCCAACCCCTGTTTCCATCCCCCCTAAACTCGCTGTAGCACCTGCCTCTGTACCTGTTAATCCACTCAATGCCACCCAAGCACAACCAAAGCCAGTTTCCCAGAGTAGCCCTCCAGTAACTCCAGCCTCAGTACCAATTTCTCCTCCCACCCAGCCGGAAGCAAAACCAGCTTTCCAAAGTAACCCACAAGCAACTTCAGCCTCGGTGCAAAATGCCCCTACCCTACCCCTAACCACGAGGAAAAGTTTGTGGAACCTGAATACTGACCAAGATATTCGCACTCTGGTTGGACACTCAGATCCAGTTCGTTCAGTAGCATTTAGTCCCGACGGTCAAATCCTAGCTAGTGGGAGTGCCGACAAGACTATTAAATTGTGGAACCTCAGTACTGGTGAAGAAATCCGCACTTTCTCTGGGCATCGCTTAGCAGTGAATGCTGTAGCCTTTAGTTCCGACGGCAAAATCTTAGCCAGTGGAAGTGCCGACAAGACTATTAAATTGTGGAACCTCAGTACTGGTGAAGAAATCCGCACTTTCTCTGGGCATAAGTTGCCAGTTAACTCAGTTGCCTTTAGTCTTAATGGTCAAATGCTTGCCAGTGGCAGTTCAGACAAAACGATCAAACTGTGGAACCTCAACACTGGGGAAGAAATTTCCACTTTGACTGGACATCGCCTCGCGGTGAATGCCGTTGCATTTAGCAGTGATGGCAAGACTCTGGCAAGTGGCAGTTCAGATAAGACGATTGAACTGTGGAACTTCAGCACTGGTGAAAAAATTTCTACCCTTTCTGGGCATCGATTACCGATTAATTCATTAACATTTAGTCCTGATGGTCAGGTGCTTGCCAGTGGCAGTGAAGACAAGACGATCAAACTATGGAACCTCAGCACTTGTGAAGCAATCCGCACAATTTCGGGTTATCCCTGGCAGGTGGGTGCGGTGGCGATTAGCCGAGATGGGCAAATGTTTGCCAGTGGAAGTGAGGACAAGACGATCAAAATATGGCATCTTTAAGCTCCCAACCACGGATGAATCTGGGGGATTTCATGTTAGTTGTTAGTTGTATTTTCTACTAACAACTAACAACTAACATAGTTGACACTGTTATAAGAGGGGCGGTAACGGTTTGGCTGTTGCAGCATCGGCTATCAAAAGCGTAAAAGATGGAGTGCCCGCACTCAGCGTCGCCCGGAGAGCGATCACACTTGACAAAATTGGAATGTAATGCATTAGGATTCGCTCTTCCAGCTCGCTTGAGCCGTCAGAATCGCGGGATGCGATCGCTCTTATTTAAGATTTGCTAAATTTTCCGCCAAGTAGTGAATTCTATTTGTTAACTTAGGATACTCTCCAAAGAGAGTAGTAAAAATTTCAATTAAATGATATGTCGGGGTAATCATGATCGGTCAGTTGCTAGATGGGCGTTACAAAGTACTAGAATCCCTCGCTGCCGGGGGCTTCGGTCAAACGTACATCGCCGAAAATACCCGCATTCCTGGCAATCCCAAGTGCGTTGTCAAACAACTCAAGCCTGCTAGCAATGACCCCAAAACCTTTGCTGTTGCTCAACGTCTATTTCGTAGCGAAGCCGAAACCCTAGCCAAGTTGGGAAGCTATAGCCACAGTAACCAGATTCCCCGAATTTTAGATTTCTTTGATGAAAACCAAGATTTTTATTTAGTACAAGAGTTTGTTGAAGGACATACTTTAGAAGTAGAACTGACTCCCGGAAAAAAATTAAGTGAAGCTTATGTAATTGCACTATTACAAAATGTTCTACCAATTTTAGAGTTTATTCATCAGCAAAATCCCATCGTTATTCATCGGGATATTAAACCGGCGAATATTATCAGACGTAAGCAGGATGGGAAGTTAGTTCTAATTGATTTTGGTGCGGTAAAAGAAATACAAGTTTTAGCTACTACGGCTCAAACTCAGCAATCGCCTCTGAGCGTAGCGATTGGCACACCGGGATATATGCCCACAGAGCAAGGGCGAGGCAAGCCGCGTCCCAGTAGTGATATTTATGCTTTGGGGATGATTGCTATTCAAGCGCTAACTGGGTTACCTCCATATGATTTAGAAGAAGATCTCCAGACAGGTGAAATTCTTTGGCAGCACCAGGCATCAGTGAGTCTGGGACTGGCACAAGTGCTGACAAAAATGACGCGCTTTTACTTTAAAGATCGTTATCAGTCAGCAACAGAAGTATTGCAAGCACTGCAACAGTTACACAATCCGACGACATCTACACCGCCACCAACTATTATCGGGTACACGTCAACTAAACACGCCACAATTGCGGCTACAAACTCAATACACGAACTCACTTTAGAGTGGGTGGAAGCAGGAGGGCTGAAAACGCTAATTATCCGCGACCAACAACCGACTAAAAATCCAGGTACGGTTCGGATTGGGCGAGATCCCCAACAATGCGATATTGTCTTGTCGGAGCCAAGCGTATCGGGGTTACATGTGGAAATTTTTTTCAACCCCCAACAGCAGCGTTTTTATCTGCGGAACTTACGCCAAACTAATCCGCCTATTGTGGATGGGCGATCGCTTCCGACTGGAGAAGTGGCAATTAATCAAGGTAGCAGCCTGCGTTTGGGGCAGATAGATCTGAAAGTGAAAGCAATTACGCTTCAGCAATACCCAGGGGGATACATACCTACGCAGTCTGTCGCCCATGAACCGATTACATCACCTCAGCCCGTAGCCCCGACTGTTCAGCCACCGCGATCGCCTGATACAGATATTAATCAGGTCTTGGCGTTCCAGCCTCACCCCCAAACTTGGCGATGTATCCGCACCCTAAAAGGTCATGTTGCCTCAGTTCGTTCTGTCGCCATCAGTCCAGACAGCCAGACAATCGCTAGTGGCAGTGATGACAACACTATTAAGCTTTGGCATTTAACCAGTGGTAGCCTGATTCGCAGTTTAACTTGGCAGTCAGGGGTGTTTCAGTTTCACCGCGAAGCGACCTGGTTTACGTCTGTTGCCATTAGTCCAGATGGTCAGACTCTTGCCAGTGGGTGTTTAGACAAATCACTCAAAGTATGGAATTGGAACAGTGGACAATTGATTCGTAACATCAAAGGGCATTCTGATTCAGTTAATGCTATTGCTATTAGTCGGAATGGTCAGACACTTGTCAGTGGCAGTCGGGACAACACAATTAAGGTCTGGAATCTAACGACTGGCCAACTGATTAGCACTCTACGAGGACATGCCAACTCGGTTCTTGCTGTTGCCATTAGTCCAGATGGTAAGACTATCGCCAGTGGGAGTCGGGACAATACAATTAAACTCTGGAACTTATTTGATGGAAAACTGTTACGCACCTTTACAGGGCATTTAGACCAAGTTCGTGCTGTTGCTTTCAGTGCGGATGGGAGGACTCTGACCAGCGGTAGTAATGACAAAACAATACAGTTATTGCATCTTGGTAGTGGAACAATACTTCGCACTCTCAACGGGCATTCAGACTTTGTGACTTCTGTTGCCATCAGCCCTAACGGTAGCACTCTTATTAGTGGTAGCTGCGATAAAACTATCAAATTGTGGCATTGGGAAAGTGGTCAACTGATTGATACCCTTATAGGACATTCAGAAACAATTCATTGTGTCGCTATTAGCCCTGATGGTAATACTATTGTCAGTAGCAGTGATGATGGGGCAATTAAAATTTGGCAAGTTAATTAGCTGAATTATTATTGAGAAGTTCAGTGCGTTAAACAATAATATTTAATTCCAAAAGCAGGAACTTTATTATGACATCAATGAATCAATCAGTAGATAATCAACAGTTTTCTAATGTTCAGCCCATCTGGAAGTTTTGCTTTCTATATATTATTACGTTTGGAATTTATCAACTGCCTTGGGCACATAAGCACTGGAAATTTATCAAAGAGCGCGAGAATTTAAAAATAAGTGCTTGGTTCCGCTCTTGGTTTTTACCTTTCTTTCTGTACAGCTTATGCCAAAAGGTTTTTGCTCTAGCAGAAGAACAAGGATATCGAGAAAAGCCTTCACCTTTTCAGATAACGTTGTTTTATTGGATATTTGTAGTTTTATCAAGATTACCCGATCCATTGTGGTTAATATCGTTGTTATCTTTTGTTCCTTTGTTAAGTATTTTGAAAGCAATAAATTATTATTGGGAGCAAAAACAGCAGCATTTGCCGAAAAGAACATCTTTCACGGGAAGAGAGATTGCATGGATTGTGTTTGGTGTAATTTTTTGGCTTCTAGTCATTGTGGGGCTGCTAGCACCAACAGAGGTATAAACAGGTGATTGAAATAAGTTTGGTATGCCATTGATGGGAAGGTAAAGGAATGCGATCGCACTCTTCCTACCCAAGCAAAATTTAAAAGCACGCTCATTCTTCTATCCATAGACGGTAGTCAAACTTACAGTTAAGTAATATTGCGGGGTAATCATGATCGGTCAGTTGCTAGATAGGCGTTACAGGGTACTGGAATCACTCGCCGCCGGAGGATTTGGTCAAACGTACATCGCCGAAGATACCCGCATTCCTGGCAATCCCAAGTGCGTTGTCAAACAGCTTAAGCCTGCTAGCAATGACCCTAACACCTTTGCTATTGCTCAACGTCTATTTCGTAGCGAAGCGGAAACCCTGGCCAAGTTGGGAAACCATAGCCAGAATAACCAGATTCCCCGAATTTTAGGTTTCTTTGATGAAAACCAAGAGTTTTACTTAGTACAAGAGTTTATTGAAGGACATACTTTAGCAGTAGAACTAACTCCCGGAAAGAAATTAAGTGAAGGTTATGTAATTGAACTGCTACAAAATGTTTTACCAATTTTAGAGTTTATTCATCAACAAAAGCCGGTTACTGTTATTCATCGGGATATTAAACCGGCCAATATTATCAGACGCAAGCAGGACAGTAAGTTAGTTCTGATTGATTTTGGTGCGGTAAAAGAGATACAAGCCGTAGCTACTACGGCTCAAACTCAGCAATCGCCTCCTAGCGTAGTGATTGGCACGCGTGGGTATATGCCTCCAGAGCAAGGGCAAGGTGCTCCACGCCCTAGTAGTGATATTTATGCTTTGGGGATGATTGCTATTCAAGCGCTAACCGGATTATCTCCAGATAACTTAGAAAAAGACTCGCAGACAGGTGAAATTCTTTGGCAGCACCAGGCATCAGTGAGTCCAGGACTAGCAGAAGTGCTGACAAAGATGACGCGCTATCACTTTAAAGATCGTTATCAATCAGCGACAGAAGTACTGCAAGCATTGCAACAGTTGAACAATCCCATAGCACCTACAGCGCAAGCAACTACTCCAACCTACAAGCCAACTGAACCTATCACCTTTGCGGCTACAAACTCAATACACGAACTGACTTTAGAGTGGGTGGAAGCAGGAGGGGTGAAAACGCAAATCATCCGCGACAAACAACCCAGTAAAATTCCTGGAGCCGTTCGCATTGGGCGCGATCCGCAACAATGCGATATTGTTTTATCTCACCCGACAGTATCGGGGTTGCACGCGGAAATATATTTTAATCCTCAACAGCAAAGTTTTTATTTGCGCTCTCTGCGACCGAATAATCCGCCGATGGTGAACGGGCAACGCTTTCCTACTGGTGAAGTAATGTTAGACCAAGGAAGCACTCTGCGGTTGGGAGAACTAGATTTAAGGGTAAGTGCGATCGCCCTCCAGCAATACCCTGCCGGTTACACGCCAACAACCCCCATTTCCCAGCCATCGAATACGCCACCTCAACCAGTAGCACAGACCTTACAGCCGCATCAACAGCCTAACTTTGGGCAAAACCCAACTCCAGTTTACCCGCCAACTCCACCAGTTCCACCTATTGTTGTACCCCCAAACCCTCCTCCTGTTCCGCGTCCCCCTAGTAAATTGCCACTGGTGATTGGGGTAGGTATTGCAGCTGTTGTGAGTGTTATTGGTGGTTATGCCTTCATTCAGTCAAACAATTCCCTAAATCCATCAGGTGGAGGTGTAGTTACACAACAAAAAAGTTGCACAGTAGCAATTGGTTCATTAAATGTACGCGCCACAGCTGGCGGCGATGTTATCGGTGCAGTTACACAAGGGACGAGCATATCCCCAACGGGAAATGAGAATGGTATCTGGGTCGAAATTAGTGCGCCAAAACAAGGTTGGGTTGGCAAAGTTGATAAGCAAGGTAATCAGTTAATTAACTGTCCTTCAAACAGTAACACAGCTTCTCAGACAACAATAGTCAACCAGCCCGCTACTGGTTCACGCTCAACAAAGAAACCAGATTCGCCATCTGATGAGGCTTCTAGTTCCTCTTCATCATCTAGTTCTAACAAAGATAGCAATGCCTCCTACCAAAAAGGCTTCGATGTGGGAACTGCTAGTGGTTCAAAAAATGGCAAAGCAGATGGCGCGGCTAATGGAGGTCAGGGAGCGATGCATATTGAAGCCGCTTGTGATAAAGATGGGGTAAGCCAAGTAACTAACGATGAAGAATATATCCGAGGCTATCTGAAGGGTTGTGAGACAGCTTATAGAGAAGCTTTTAATCTAGCCAGTGCTGAAGCTAGATCCCAAACATCAGAGCAACCTTCTGATAATTCGTCAATTACATCAGAGCAACAGGAACCACCAACTGAAGTCGTAGAATGCGTTTGTCAGCGTACTGAAGGATGTGGAGAAGTAGCCTATGGAGAAAGCACCTATGCAGAATCTCCATGTACAAATTTTTCGGTTCTTCCTTCTAGAAACTACATAGCTCAATTAGCTAGAACTAACCTGAAATCCAGAGTATGAACCGCACGATGATTATACCTAATATTTACTCTATTAACTTATGTCGCCCAAAATTGACAAACTAGACCGACGTGTTCAGGAAATTCACACGTTCATTGCTACCAGGATTAATCAAGACGCGACGTACTCATTTGTAGCTCAAGAACTGGGCAATATTAGTAATTATCTTAAAACAGGTAAACTAACTATCCAAATTTATAGTCGGTTTCCCTTATTATCTCAAGCCCTACAAAAATTTCTAAGCACTAGCCAAAAACTGCCAAATCTATATCACTTTAAAATAGATAGTATTCCTAGTCAATCGCAGCTAACTACACAAAAATCGCCAGCTGCACTTATTCTTCAATCCTATAGTAATATTGGACAACAGCAAACCCGCTATCCGCTTTCTACCACTCAAAAAGTAGTAATTGGGCGTCGCCCTGATTGTCAAATTAAGATTCCAGATAACTATGCCAAAGTTTCTGGACATCATGCTGAAATTAAACTTATATCTAGCCACCCATCACCTAGCTGGCAAATTTGCGACCTAAACGCTGTAAATGGTACTTATATTAATGGCATAAAATTGCAGGGATGCCAGACATTGCAACCAGGAGATAGAATTTCCTTAGCCTATCCTTCTGCTCATGAGAAAAGCATAGAATTTATTTTTGAGTGTCAACCAAACGCCGCTTCTGAGCATGAAGACGAGATTGATTGTGATGTTTTGTGTTTAGTTGTTAATCCCAATCAGCCTATTTCAGCAGATGAAAAGCAATTTATAGAGAAATATAGTAAAACTCAGAGTGCCAAGCTAATTGTAGTTGCCGATATATCAGGAACTAGCAATCAAACCACAAACTTTGCTGGATTGAAGACAGGCATTCAAAACCAGATACATAATTTATTGGTAGATGTAGTTCCTTTACTACTACGACCTTTTTATCCGAATGGTCAAGTTAGCACAATTGACTCTAATTCTCAGGTAGAATTAGATAATTTCTGCCAGTCTCTAGAAACGCTAGCTAAAGGTGAAGCCGAGAATATTATCATTAAGCGCACTACTACTAAACTGCTATTTCAACTAGCCATAATTGAAAGGATACTAAATTCACAAGAATTAGTCCTGATTAAAGAAATTCAGAAATTAGAAGCAGAGTTAGAGGTAGGTGGGCAAAGTGAATTGAAAGAGCAAATTCGGAAAGCTATAAAGAAAGCTAATGATGAAAAAGATAAGTTTTTCAGACAAGCTAAAGTTGATTTGGTTCAATCAAAATCTGTTTTACTAGATGAATTTAATAAACACAGCATTCTCACTCAAATTAAGGTATTTATAGATAACCTAAGACCATTTGTAGCGAGACAAGGAGGTTACAGCTACATTCGGCTGTGGTCAGAAAGCGCCTCTAACCCTACTGAAGTCAGTAATACTATAACCTATATTTGTCGCTATATTCTTATCCAGTGGGGGACTGAGGAATGGCAGCGAATTTGTACTGTTTCTGCTGAAGGAGGTTTAAATGGTCTTGTTCAAAGAATTTATAATATGGTTAATCTCATTTCAGCGGTGAGATTATCAGATTTGTTGCTTCAGCAAATTCCGAACATTGATATTGAAAGAAGCCTCCAATTTTCAGTTGTAGAAGCGGCTAGTGAAGTTCGTTATCAAGAAGTTTCATTAGCAGGATATTTACTGAAAAATACTAAAAGTCAAGTTACATCACTAGTTACAACTATAGTATGGGTTATTGGTGCGATCGCAGCATTTACCGGAGGTGGGAAGCTTGGGAATAAGGCAATTATTGTAGCTGGATTAACAATGGTGGCACTGATATTTATAATTCCTTTTCTAGTTTATAACTACCATCAAGAAAAAGTATTGAGGTTAGAGCAAGAAGGAGAGAAGCTGAAAAAAGATTTATGCAGTTATCATCAATCTCTTTCCAAAAGTTTGGTTGACAAGCTAGTGCAAGCATTTAACATGAGGTTGGAAGCGGAAGAACGGCGGTTAAAAGAAGTTCTTGATACAGCCAATGAGCAGTTTACTGCCTACTTGGTCGAATTAGAAAAATGTCAGGCTCTTATTAAGAGCCGTTTGGTAGAATATAAAGCTAGACAAACTGATTTAAAAAAGGAAAAAGTTGATTTAGAAAAACTTAAACAAATTTAATATAAAACCCTTGACAACTTATGAAAGACAAAAATATGATTGCAATATCAGTTAATATCCTTCTTATACCAATTCCCAAAAATGCTGCTACATATCCTTGTCTCGACGCGCCATGGCGCGTCGAGACAAGATCCATCTGTAGCATTATTAAATGAAATTGGTAGGAGAAAAAAACTAATTTTTTATTCAGTCTTTGTCTCGATTTAACCAAAGTTTTTAAGATCGTTATCCTTTCGTATACGAAAATCATCTTCTATGAAACTTGCGTATAATAAATAGCCAATCTTGGCTGCATAAGAGTTTTAAACCCCAACTTTACTACATGGTGCTGGGCACTTTTTTAGAATTTTACAAAATTAAACAAGTTATGAACGAAGATAATGAATACAAGAAATACTTCCGCGATGAGGGGCTTGATAAAGGTGAAATTTCTTATGATATTCCTGCTGAACAAAAGCTTCCATTCCAAGAAAAGCTTCCTTCCGGATACGACCCGATGGGGGAAATTTATCTTGAAGGCAGAGCTTACAGCAATATTTCTGAAGGCAACTCTAAATGGTGGATTATTATTTCAAGCTGGATAATTTTTGGACTCCCAAATTTATATGTATTTTTTTGGTCATTATCTGAGTTAATTAGAGGAGTAAAAATAATATTTACGGTCGGATTTACTGCCAGGATGTTTTTTATAGTTGCGCTCGTGTCATTTGTGCTTTTTTGTAGTAGTTCATTTTTGGCGCTGTTAGGGAAAGGTACTGTTAGGAAATTGTATAAAAAACGTAAGAAAAATAGAATTAAGTAGGTAGATTCCGGCTTTTTGCAGCATCATTTTTGTGATAGATAACGATGGGTGTATCTTAACTCACCCTCTCCAGTAATTCTTTAATCTCCTTAAATACTCCTATCACGGTGCTGACTCCGACATTAGTTGTGCTGACACCTGTTACAACGGTATCTTTAGCGGTGATGGCTGTCGAGCTAGTTGTGTCAATCGTTTGGCTAAGTCTATCCATTAATCTTTCTAAATCTTGTGCTGTTTTCAGCAAATCCCCAAACATTTTATCTTCAATCTCGTTACTCACCTGTTCTAGAGATTCTTGTGCAGCTTTTTCAGTTGTATCTCCTATTTCTTCCAGCTTAGCTGTAAGCTTTTCCATCACTTCATCAAGGTGCTGGGCAAATTCAGTTGCTTTTTCTGTTATCCGAGGAATACATTCTTCAGTAATGTAAGACTGTAAATTGGTTGCTCGTTCCTCAATTTCTGTTTGATGAGTTTGCAATTCGCTGGTGACATCGTTTAAAAGATAGTTCTGTGTTTCCGACAAAACCTGTTGCAGTTCTTGCTCAACTTGCTCAGTTTTGTCTTTGAAAGAGGTGATAGATTCCCCAAGTCCTTCTAAGGTACTTTCTATTTCTGGCACTAAATTTTCTACCTGCTCATCAAGAGTAGAGATAGCCTCCTTAGTTTCCGCTAATTCTGACTCCATCTCGCCTTGTAGCGTTTCCACACTGGTTTTAGCTTGCGTGAGGGCGTTACTGACTTCCTCTGCTTCTGCTGTCAGTTCCTCTTTGTTGGTGGTAATCTGGTCTAGAAGAGACTGGGCGCGATCGCTCAACTCAGCCCAATTCGCCTCAACTCCATCGGAAACATCCGATAGCTGTGTTTTTGCTTCTGCTAAACTCGTTTGTACTTGTTCTGTTTGCTCAAGTAATGATGTCAAATTAGTAACTGTAGCTTCAGCCGCCGCCTCAAAATCAGCCATTGCAAACTCCTTATTTTTTCTAAAAATATAAAAACTTTGTCAACCTTTCCTAAATTATTAATAAACTACTAAGAGACGAAAGATCTACTTGTTTATACCAATTTCATTAAAGACTGCAACAAATTACTTCTCCTGCTTCCCCTGCTCTTTAATGGAGTTTAGCCCTTAGTCGATGTTTAAATTGATGATATAATTGACATCAATTTGCTCAACACCTTGACAACCCCATGAAACGACAAACGGTTCGCACCACCTTAACCCTACCTTATGAACTTCTAGAAGCCACAGATCTAGCAGTCAGCCAAGGAAAAGCTAAAAGTCGCAATGAGTTTGTCGCACAAGCACTCCAGCATGAATTAGCTGCTTTCAAGAGGGCAGAAATTGATGCAGCTTTGGCTGAAATGGCTCAAGATGCTGAATATCAGGCAGAAGTGTCAAAAATGGAGGCTGAGTTTGCCACAGCGAGTTGGGAAGCTTTGCAGCTAGGGGAACAAGAAAAATGAAGCGAGGGGAAGTTTATAATGCTCGTCTTGAACCGATTGAAGGTTCTGAACAAGGCGGCACTCGTCCTGTAATTATCGTTAGCCGCGATGCGATCAATGCCTATAGTTCTGTCATTTTAGCTGTCCCCTGCACAACTTATCAATCTGGCAAACGAGTCTACCCCACTCAGGTACTAATTCCAGCCCAAGATGGAGGATTGACAAACGATTCGATTGCTATGGCAGATCAGGTGCGGGTGTTATCCAAAACACGTCTCCTGGGTCTGCGAGGGATACTCAGTAATGCGACTATGACCCAATTAAATCAGGCTTTGTTGGTTGCTTTAGATTTGCCTGGGCAAGACTAGTTAGTAACTGTAGCTTCAGCCGCTGCCTCAAAATCAGCCTTTTATATAAAGCTTGTCAGTTGGTCAACTAAATCTTTCAACTCATCAATTAAAGGTTCTATTTCTGCTCTAACAGACGCTGCATCGGATTTGCCACTTCTGAGCTTATCGCTCATTTCTTTAATAGCTTCTGATACCTTATTGACAGCACTATCAAGCATATCTTTTAGTTCTCGTTCTATCTTTTCCTGGCTAGTATTCAGTAAGTTATCTACTTCTACCTTAACAATGTCTGTACTAACACCAGTCAAATTGGTGGCAAACTCGCTTTGCTGAGTAGTCAAACTACTGACCATCTCTTGAATCTTAGCAATAAACTCTTGTTGTGCCTGTTCCATATCCTCAGTTAACTTGGCAACCTGTTCGCTGGTAGTAGTCTTAGCTAAAGAAATCTTCTCTCGCAGTGCTTCAACTTCCTGATTTGTTGAATCCAGTGCAGCTACTAACTCCTCTTGACCAGATTGAATTGCTTGTTGAGTTTGTGCAAATACTGCTTGCACTTCATTACTCGCTGTTTCTACAAAAGCTCTACCTTCATCTAACTGAGTCTTAAGAGATTCCACTTTGCCTTGAGTAGCCTGAATTTCAGCTACTAATTCCTCTTGAGCTTCAGTAACTGAATCCTTGAGTACCTCAATACCGCCTTCTAGCTCGGAAATATCTTCTTCAATTTGACTTTGTTGACTGGAAAGTTCTTCTTGTAGCTCATTTAGAGCCGTTTCCACCTGTTCCAGAATTTCTGCGGCTTGATTTTCTTTTTCTTCCAGACTGGTTGCTAATGCTTCGGCAGTATCCTGAGCTTCTGTTACTTCCTGAACCAAATGATTCATTTGTTCAGGAGCGAGAGTAGCTTTCTCTTCTAGTTCTTTCAGAAAATTAATATCCATGAGTAATAATTTAAAGACCAATTACATCTAATCCGGCCTTTGCCAGTTCAGCAGCTTTTTTAGCAATGATTAACTGTGGTAAAATATAACTAATTGAAGTAGTTATACTTGAACCTATTGCCATAAGCGTAATATTTTCAATAATTTCTTCTAGCATCTCCTCAACTGCGGATTCTATGGCATCTTTAAAAGCCGTCTCTAGTTCATTTTTAAGTGAATCCTCGCAGTGGCTGCCGATATCCTGAAGAATTTGAGAACATCGATCCTTCAATTCGTCGCCCAAACCTTCAACCTCACTGGTGAAGCTGCTGTAGATATTAGTTAGATTACTTTCAAAGCTACTAAACTCATTACTAATTTCAGTTAGTTGAGTCTGACTCACTTGCTCACTAAAAGTGCTAAAGCTACTTTCTATGCCTGTTGTGTGTGTATCAACAATTTCACTACTTAACTCCTCAAAGTCTATTTCTACTTCAGATTGGAAGGTTTGTACTTGCTGTTGTAGTTGCGCGATCGCAGTAGTTAACCCCTCTAAAGATTGCTGGGTTGCTTCCCTTGCCTCTGTGAGAGACTCTTCCAAGCTACTAATTGATTCTCCTATTTCGGCAAAAGCCTCTTTAACTTCATTACAAGTTTCCTCTAACTCTGCTTGTACATTAGTTACTTCTGCTTCAAAAGCGCCGGAAATATCGTCAACAGACTGAATAAATTCATCTAATTTAGCTTCAGATTCAGCGGTAACTTGCTGTAAGTTATCCAGTCCTGAAGCAACCTCTGCTTCAACACTATCAAGACCATCTTGAGTTGACTGTAATGTTTGTTGTATCGTTTCTATGCTCGTTTCCACAGTCTCAGCGAATTGGCTAAGAGCATCCCTGCCAGAGGACAGTTCTGAAATAGCCGCTTCCAAATCATTACCACCTAGATCTACTGCACTAAAAAGCTGATTTAAATTCTCAGTTGCTTCTTCAGGTGTGCTGCCAAATGTCAAGTTTTGGATCATTTTTGATAATGCTCTAATTTAACAATTTGTAACTTTAATTAATTACAAAACTGATTTTACTAAATCCAGAACAGGTTTAATTTTTTCAATTATATCCGTGACATCACCAACTTTATCTAAGACATCTCCAACTTTTCCATCCATAAGTTCCTGAGAAGTTTCTCCAGCATCACTCAGAAATGAAATAGCTTTGTTCAACTCACCCGCTGAGGTAGATAGTTCACCCAGCGCTTCTTCTATAAATTTTTTACTAATAGCAGTGGCAGCCTCTGCCGATGTGGTGCCCAGTGCTGTCTCTAGTTCTGTTAACTTGCTGTTTCCTTCTTCTATTAGGGTGCTGAAATCACCCATTAAAGATTGCAACCGCTCGTTTACACCTTGTTCAAAAATTTCAAACTGCTCCATCAAGGTTGTTTTCCGGTCATTGAAGCTGCCTTTGACGGTATCGACTAACTCCTGAAATTCTTCAATGCTACTTTTTGCAGTTTCTAATTGGCTATCAATCTCAGTCTCAAATTCTTGAACCTGCTGAGACAATTCCTCCAAGTTATTTTTTGTTGTCTCAGCGTCTGATTCAATCTCCGCTAGCGCTGACTCAACGCTACTTTTCAGGTCACTCAACTGGCTTTTCACCTGGCTAGCCATCTCCTCAACCTGACTTTCTACTTCACTGGCTCTCTGTTGCAATCCGCTCAGGTTGTCTTTGGCACTTTGCAGTTCACTTTCCAGGTTTTGTTCAGTCTCGGCTAATTTGTTACTTACTGCTTCAAAGCCTGCTTGAGCGGACTGGCTGGCAGATTCAACAGTGGTGGTTAAGGTAGTGGCGAATTGACTAATCTGATCGATCTCTTCTAGGGCACGGTCAGCTTCCTGGGAGAGTTCCTCAGTTCTGGCTGCGCTTTGTTCAATTAGGGCGTCTAAATTTGACATAGTTACAAAAAATTTTGCGGCGAAAGGGCGAGGCAAATTCTTTAACTAGGGAACTTACTTGCTTATACAAGAGGTATACTGCTGGCTACAGACTTTACGATAAAAGTTGAAAAGTGAATAAGCAGGTGGATGAAAATAAACTTAACTTTTGATGGGCTGGTGATTGATAAGGCATCATGACAAATGATTAATGACCACAACTCTAGGGCACATTCCCCAACAGGATGCGTCCATATCGACTGTTGAACCTCAAAGAGGTGTCAGGATATCCGCATCTGTCACAACTCCACTCAGTGGAATGCGGAATCAGCCGGATCAATCTGGAAGATATTACTATTAAGTAAAAATTTAAAATCGCGGCGAATTGCATTATGTTAAGCCAGTTGCTAGACGGGCGTTACCAAGTTATCCGAGCCTTGAGTGCTGGTGGATTCGGTCAAACCTACATTGCTCAAGACACCCGTCGTCCTGGCAACCCAACCTGCGTCGTTAAGCTTCTCAAGCCTGCTAGTAGTGACCCCAACGTTTTGCAAACAGCCAGACGCTTGTTCCAAAGTGAAGCAGAAACTCTGGAACAACTGGGTAATCATGACCAGATTCCCCGGCTATTAGCTTACTTTGAACAAGACCAAGAATTTTACTTGGTGCAAGAGTTCATCGATGGGCATACTCTCACAGCGGAACTGTTACCTGGTCAGCGGTGGACGGAAACTCAGACTATCCAAATGCTGGAAGACGTCCTGGGCATTCTGGAATTTGTGCATAGCCGAGGCGTCATTCACCGAGATATCAAGCCGGATAATCTCATCCGGCGTACCGCAGACAATAAGTTAGTGCTGGTTGACTTTGGCGCTGTTAAGCAACTGCGGACTCAGATCATCGGATCTCAAGGACAGATGAGCGCCACTGTTGCTATTGGCACCCCTGGATATATGCCCAGCGAACAGGGGCGAGGTCAGCCGCGCCCTAACAGTGATATTTATGCACTGGGTATCATTGGTATTCAGGCGCTAACGGGTCTGTTACCGCTGCAATTACAAGTAGACGCCAATACTGGCGAGATTCTCTGGCAGCACTTGGTGCCGGTCAGCCTTGGGCTGGCAAATGTACTGAGCAAGATGGTGCAATACCACTTCAAAGACCGCTACCAGTCGGCAACAGAGGCTCTACAAGCGCTGCGGCAATCTAATAATCCCTACCCGTCAGTGCAGTATCCTACTACCGCTGGATACGCGCCGGTAGTATACGCGCCCACGTTCAATGAGACGCTGCCCACGCAACCACCACCCTCAGCGTCGGTACAGAACACCATTCCCGCTGCTCCTGCCAATTCATATATACCGCCAGTCCGCCCAGTTCCTGGTTATGCCCCTGATTCTAGCTCCCCTAACAAACTGCCCCTAATAGTTGGAACCAGCATTGCGGCTGTTGTGGTTGCGGCGATGGGTATGGCGATCGCTCTTAATCAAGGATCGTTTTTTAACAGCAATGGAATCTTAGGTAAAAATAATCAAGCGGGGAATTCTCAGCAAGACACTTGCACGGTTGTGATCGGCACATTAAATGTTCGTTCTGGACCTAGTAAGGACGCTAACCGTGTTGACGGTATCCAAAAAGGCACAAATGTCTCTCTTACTGGCAGCGAGGAAAATGGCTGGGTGGAAATTAGCTCGCCAACAAAAGGTTGGGTTTTTAATGATCAGCAATATATCGACTGCCCCACTGCAAATAATACGCCAGCTGAAACGAAAACTAATACAGGATCTAATAATAATTCCCCATCGGGTTCAACCGATCGGGGAAGCAGTACTTTGGCAAAAGCAATAGCTAAATATCAGTCTGGAGATCTTGACGGCGCGATCGCTCTAGCAAAATCGATTCCCTCAAGCAGTTCTGCTTCCGGGAAGGCAAAGTCCGCGATCGCGCAGTGGCAGCAAGACTGGGATAAAGCTAAAAGTATAGTCAATGAGGCGCAAAAAGCGTTTAATGAAGAAAATTGGGATGCTGTGCTAGCCTATAACCCAGAAACAATTCCCATTCAGTATTGGAGGGAACAGCTGGCACAACTGATTAGCCAAGCAGGAAAGAAGAAAGCACAGACACCGAAACCGAGTCCTACAGACAGCCCTGAACCAACCGAAACTCCTAAGCCAACTGATAGTCCTAAGCCAACCGAAACTCCTAAGCCGACTGATAGTCCTAAGCCAACCGAAACTCCTAAGCCAACTGATAGTCCCACGCCGAAAGAAAGCCCTGAATGATATTCGGTCGTTTTTGGTGACAGTCTCAGTAGGATTAGTTAACCGAGGCTCCTAGGCGATCGCTCTTGGCAAATAGGACGCATCGCTGAAAACTTTAACAAAAATAAACGCTTGGATTTGTAAATCTGGAAAACCTTACTATATATATAGTAAGGTTTAATTTCTTTCGTCACGCATGCCTTATTCAGCTTGTCAAATCTATGTCATCCAAATCTGAAAAACTGGCACAGCGCATTCAAGACATTCAGAAGTTTGTTGCCGCCAGGGTTAATCGAGAACCAAAATTTGGTGCAGTTGCTGAAGAACTAAGCAAGCTAGCTGACGCTTTGAAGCCCAGGAAACTGACGGTTCAAATTGTCAGCCTGTATCCCATGCTAGCTCAAGCGCTACAGAACCTTGTTAACACTCGCAATACTTTAACCTCGCTTTACCAATTTAAGATTGCCACCTTACCCAATCAACACCAGCAAACTGAAATAGCATCGCCTGCCTCACTTATTCTGAAATCTGCTAGCACTACAGGAGGGCAGGAGACTCGTTATCCCCTGTCTACTACTCAGAAGGCAATAATTGGGCGCAGTCCAGACTGTCAGATTCAAGTTGGGCTGCATTACACAGAAGTTTCTAGGCATCACGCAGAATTTCTGCCCCCTGCAAATTTGGATTTTGAGCGCATTAGTTCTAACTGGCAAATTTGCGATCTTAACAGTGCTAATGGCACATATATAAATGACCAACGGTTACAAGGGGGGTGTCATACATTGCAACCAGGCGATCGCATCGTACTGGGTAAACTACAGGCGGCTGCGACAAGCCCAGAACTTATATTTGAGTATCAATCTAATACACCTGCTGCACCTGACGAAGAGTTTGACCGACTGCTGACTGATTGCGATGTTCTGTGCTTAGTTCTTAACCCTACACAACCCCTTTCTGCGGATGAAAAACGGTTAATGGATCGGGCTAATAAAGCTAATATATTTAAGTCAATAATTGTAGTTGATACATCAGCTGCAAGCCACGCTTCTGAAATTGTCAAAACGAACGTATCTGCATTATCTGCATGGCGGCAAAGTCAGGTATATAGTCAATCATTGCATATAAATTGTTTGCTACTGAAACCTTTTTATCCTCACAATCATGGCAATGCCGTTGAAACCAGCGCCCTACAAGAACTAAATCAGTTTAGCGAGTTTTTAGAGAAATTAGCTAACAGTGAATCCGAGGATGTTGTAAAAGAGCGAGTAAAAAAACAATTTATAGCTCAACTTGCCACTATGGATAGTATTTTTAACGAAAAAATAGAAACTTTAAACAAAAAGACTCAGCAACAACAAGAAGCTTTGGGGAACAAAAATATAAACGAGTTAAATGAGCAACTAAAAATAGCCTTAAAGCAGATAAGTGATGACAAAGAAAAAACTTTTCAACAAGTAAAAGTTGATCTAAGCCAATCGAAAGCAGCTTTAATCGATCCTTTCAGCAGAGAAAGCTTACTTTATAAAGTTAAAGTCTTTACAGATGAACTGAAGCCAGTAATTACCAAGGAAAGTGAGGGAGTATACCTGCGCTTGCGGTCAGAGATAATGAAGAATTCCGATAGTATCCACACTTATATAACTCGTCTTTGCAATATTGAAATCGTTCACTGGGCAAAAGAAGAGTGGGGGCAAATATGTAACTCTTATGGCAATGATGGTTTAAATGGATTTTTCCAGAGAAGTTATACAGCGCTTAACTTTGTTCCGGATCTGGAATTATCTAATTTATCATTTCAGCCAGTCCAACAAGTTGAAACTTCCAAAGTGTTGAAAGAATCAGTATTACAATTTTCTAATACTCATATTAGTTTACAACAGATTTCTCCAGTTGGCGACCTGATTATGGGAGGAGGAGCATTAGCAATAGCAGCAGCATTTGGCAACCCGATACCATTGATAATGGCTGGTATTAATATTTTTAATAAAAATTCGCTTCAGCAACAAGCTCAGGCAGCGAAACAAGAACAACAAACAGAAAATCTAAAAAAAGGTATATGCAATCATTACCAATTGCTGGCTAAAAGTCTAGTTGAAAAGGTATCGCAAAACTTAATTTTATCATTACAAGCAGAAGAACGGCGGGTAAAGGAAACTATTGAAAAAGCGGGCGGTCAGATTACAACTCACCTCACTGAGGCCAAAAAACGTCTAGATGAGTGCAAGGCTCAGCAAAACAATTTAAACAAAGAAAAAGCTGAACTACTGGAACTAATTAAGGGAGCATAAGCTGTTGGAAGCCAGCAGTCATTCGATTTTGGATTTTGGATTGTCCCCACGCCTGATGAAAGGGGGGCTTGAGACCTATGCGTGTTTTTGGTCAGGAGGACGCTCTTCGCCTCAAGTGGCAATACTAACTACATTATGTTGCGTAATAAAATTTTATACCAAGTTGCGGTCAAACATAGTAGACTGGCAAGAGCGCATGGCTGTTGAGAAAAGCAGTAATACGAAATCTGGGTTGACTATCGCTTGATCAAGAAAGATAGTCTCCAACTTTCGCGATCGCGA
>JAESFH010000056.1_pt1 | contig 144965 bp, 131 predicted proteins | sample 9269381 | NCBI WGS metagenome assembly JAESFH01 (sample SAMN14504062, study PRJNA617094) | algae metagenome | isolation source: Aphanothece sp. CMT-3BRIN-NPC111 and co-occurring heterotrophs from well... | place: USA: Clark Mountains Wilderness, California | collected 2010-04-18
CGACCCCCTGATTATGAGTCAGGTGCTCTAACCAGCTGAGCTATGGGCCCTTTTCAATAGAACAACCGCGTAATATGCAATGGATCATTTGAAAATGAGGTTGCAATGTTACGTATTTGATCCTGAATACACAATTACTTTTTGCATGCAAATTCGAGTACTTAGTTTAAATTTCAAATGCATTTCCCTCTTCAGTCCACTTGCATATAACACTTTGTTGATTTAAGGGTTTTTTTATTTATTGCCCATCCATAATCCATAGTCAAACTATAAGTGCCGGTTCCAACAGAAAAAAATCTAATATTCGATCTTGGTGGTGTAATATTGGACCTCTCAGTCGATCATACCCTTCAATCTTTCAGTGAACTTTCGGGTATTAAAAAGGACGAAGTAAAGCGCATCTTTATTTCCCGTCCTGAATTTAACCTGTATGAGAAAGGGGCTATTACTGATGCTGACTTTAGAAATTTCGTAAGGCAGGTGTACAACATTAAGGCTTCTGATGCAGAAATTGATTCTTCATGGAATGCCATGCTTCGAGATATTTCGTTGATCAAGCTTCAATTGCTACAGAAGCTAAAAGAATCTTACCATGTTTATCTTCTCAGCAATACCAATGGTATTCACCTGCATTATATCAACGAGGTGTTATTGCCGCGGATCACAGGTGAACATTTGTTGGACGTATATTTTCACTATGCTTATTATTCACATAGAATGAAAAAACGAAAGCCGGATGCTGACATCTTTCAGCAGGTTTTATCCGAGCAAAGTTTGAAGCCAGAGGAGACACTTTTTCTAGATGATAATGCGCTCAATGTAGAAGGCGCGAATTTATTGGGTATCAAAACAGTTTACATCACATCGGCAAATCACATATTAGACATTTTTCATGCATAAGGAATCGAGGAGGATCGTTTTTCAAATTTTTCTTTTTATCGTAACGTTTATTACCACAACACTTGCTGGTGGTGAGTGGGCCTATGGTCGATCTGTTTTCATTGCAGACTATAGCTGGAAAGACTTTACCAATGGAATGGCATTTTCTGTTCCGTTATTATTGATCCTGACCGTGCATGAATTCGGTCATTACTTTGTAGCCATGTATCACAAGGTAAAAGCATCGCTTCCATATTATATTCCTATCCCGCCAATTCCTTTTCTGCCTTTCTTTTCTATTGGAACATTTGGTGCAGTAATCAGGCTCAGAAGCAGGCCCTATAGTAATGTTCAGAATTTTGATATTGGCCTTGCTGGTCCACTGGCGGGATTTGTAGTAGCGGTGCTTCTTCTCATCTATGGATTTGCTACGTTACCACCTGTTGACTATGTGTTCCAGTTTCATCCAGAGTATGAAAAATTTGGTGCTGATTATGCGGAGCATGTTTACAATCCAGAATACATGAAGGCGCAAAAAGCGTTTATCGATGTGAAGATTGGCAAGAACCTGCTCTTTTTAATTGCTGAGAGTTTTGTAGATGATCCTTCTCGTATTCCCAATTCGCGTGAGCTGATGCATTACCCATTATTGCTGGCAGTATACATCTCGTTGTTTATAACAAGTCTGAATCTTCTTCCTATCGGCCAGCTTGACGGGGGGCACGTTGTATACGGCATGTTCGGTTTTAAAAAGCATAAGATCATTGCGTCAATATTCTTCGTAGCAATTATGTTTTACGCAGGCCTTGGCAATCCATATATTCAATTGTCGCTGCCGCAAGGCGAATTACTTTTCAACACCATTTTGTATACGTTGTTTCTGTTTTTTGCTTTTACAGGATTAGGACTTAAACGCAGGGATACAATCATGTATGTACTGGTGATGGTTGCGCTGCAATTTTTACTGATGGTACTGATGCCAGGAATAGAAGGATACTCGGGCTGGCTGCTCTTAGGATTTCTCTTGGGAAGATTTATTGGTGTTCAGCATCCGCCATCTGAAATAGAACAACCGTTGGACTCTAAGAGAATTTTGCTGGGATGGATTACCTTGATTGTGTTTATTTTATGCTTTAGTCCCGCGCCAATTCAATTGGAAGCTTTTATCGAGCAACAATGATTTTATGCGTTTCGGTAGTTTTACCTTTTGTTAATCTTAGAACGTATAAACCTGGAGGTTTATTAAGGTGAATAAAAGTTCGACTTCCAGAAGTCTCAGTATTAAATTCAACCGGTGTACCAGTGATATTTACAATTCTCAGATCGTCAAAATAGCCGTCAATATAAAAGCTGCCAGAATTTGGATTTGGGTAAATAGCAATGTTTAACTCGTCCTCAACACCAACCTGTGTTTCTTCGGTTTCTCCATCACCGAAGACAGGCCTGATCATAAGGCTTCCGTTGATTACTGCGTTCTGGTACCAAAAGCCATTCGTGTTGACGAAGATCTTGTCACCCGTGTTGTTGTTAACGTCGAGCCCAACGAGCGCGTTACCCGCAGTAGGCTGTCGCCAGCCTACATAAAAGCGTGGCTCATCCACCAGGATAGCTGGGTTAAATTTTACAGTTTGATAAACGTTAGCACCTGTTCGTTCTATCCGGGCAGTAATAGTTTGCCAGATTTCTCCTGGCAATCCGTTCTCATCATGATAGATGTAAAATGTCATCGTTTGATTGCTGGTGATTCCGTAAGGTGGCAGGTGTACTTTAAAGCCGATGAGCGTATCTTGAGGCACCAGCATATTAAACTGGTATGCAGCTAGATTCCCGGCTTCTACCAGCCCGACAGTGAACTCGGCAACGCCATCATCATACGCATAGTAATCGCTTAGAATATAATTAGTTGAAACGGTATCGTTAACTCTAAGATCAATAGGACTAAATTTAGCTCGTTCCTGGTCAACAGAATCACTGCTGATAACCTTCATCCGCAGCTTAACATGAACTGAATCTGCTAAGGGATTAAATTGAAGGGCATCGTCAGGGTTAGGCAACGTTGATAGCCTTGTTTTAACTCTTTCAAATGGCGCCATGATACCAGTTACTCCCTTTACACCTTCAGATGAAACAAGGGTGATTGAGTATGATGTTTTATTTACAACCTCTCCGGTATGCGTGAAATTGCTAAACTTTGCGTCTGCCCGGTAGTTGATTGAAACCGGAGTGAGTGTGTTTTTTAGATTGGTTACATCAAAAGTAACTGTATCTAACGATTTACCTTCACGGAAATGATTGTAAGGCATTGCGTAGTATTCTCCGAACAAGGATGACAGGGAGGAGGCAGCAGCCCGTTCAGGAAATGAATTGTCATTGATGTTCCTATTATCATTCAGATAAACATAATCAATATTCCATGTATCATACGGGCCTGATTCCCTTCCATAACTTCTGAACCTAAATTGAAAAGCTTTGTGAAAAAAACGAGCGTCTACTTTTATAATGGTATCGTAGAAAACTGTTGATTGGAGTTCATCTCTTGGAAAGATTGAGAGCATATCAATCCATACGCCTGCAGTGTCTTTAAACTCTACACGTAAATAATCTCCAATGTCGGGTGCTTCACCATTTCCCTGTAGCTGATAAAAGAAACTTAAATAAACAGACTCGCGATTTTCAATTGGTAATGTTAGATCGCTTAAATCAATAGGCTGCGATGTTAGTGTATCAGTATAACCGGTTACAAGCCCGTCATTAGGATTGTATGCAAGTCCAGCAGAATCAAGACCATCAAAGGTTGCTACATTAATGGTAGGCGCATTGATACCCATGCCACTATTCACCCATACGGAATAGCTGTCCAGCCACTTTAAAGTATCTGGATATAATCCATAGGGATTAGAAAAATCATCCCAGAAGGGAAGTGTTAGTGTTTGTGTAGCTTTTTTGCGCGCACCGCTTAGATCATTGTAACGCGCATTATTGGTATTGGTACGAGACGTAGGATATAGCCTGAGTTGGGCAATAGCAATTTGCCCGCAACCTGCTAGGATTAGCACGATCAGCGTACAGCACTTAACAAAATGATCTGGATAGTTTTTGCGCAATGCGTTTACCTTTAGTTATCGCCCTCATCATCCTGGCTGAAGTCATCGGGTTCATCAGCACCATCATCCTCAATCGGTGTCCCAGGTTCTCCAATCCAAAGATCAACGACATCACCCACCTTAATATTTTCCTGTGGTGATGGGTTTTGTTTCACAATCACTGCTTTTGTGCCAGTGGTATCGCTCAAGAGCGTCACGGTGCCTATGCTTAGGTTAGAACCCAGTAATGGAATTTTCGCATCTTCAAAGCTTAAACCGATTACGTCAGGTGCCGGAAGGGTGTTGCTGCCGCCATCCATTACCACCAGGTCAATGATTGTGCCCTTAGGAATACGCGTGCCTGGTTCTACTTTTCTTCCTCCGATTTTCATTTCCTGAACCACATTGAGAAAAGGCCCGGGAACAAGTTGAATCTTGCCACGCTTTAATTCACTTCCTTTTAAAACTGCATCTGCATTGATGAGCGAGCCATCTATAAGATTCGGCATCTGCACCGTTGGCGGATTAATTCTGTTGATGGTAAGGTAAATTCTTCTGTTCTCCTTTACTTTTGCGCCTGCCGCAGGAACTTGCTTCAATACGGTTAATGGAGGATAATCTTCTGAGTAAGAAGAGTCATTAATGTCATATCGCAGATCATGGTCTTCTAAAAAGGAAACTACTTTTGAAAAAGCCATTCCCTCAACATTGGGTACAGTAATCGTTTCTCCATGATTTGTTACCTTTGGTAAATAGACATAGAAATAGATTACTACAAGAATGACTATGATGCTTATGGACAGCAAAAAGTGAATAAAGAAACCACCTAAGGTTTCACGGTTATACTTTTTGCTAAAATCAAATTTCATATGTTGAATTAGATGTGAGTACTGAGATCTTAGATATGAGATTGTGTGGGTGTGAGATTAGGCATGTCAGATACATATTACGCTCTATTAGAACTTTAATCCTGAGTTGAAATCTCTTTCAATGCGCTTACTTCTGTCATAACGCTCATATGCAAGATCAAGCAGTTTTGAAATAAGATCTGTGAAGCCAATGCCACGTTCCTTCCACATCATTGGATACATGCTTGAGTTGGTAAAGCCGGGAATCGTATTGATCTCGTTGATATATATTCGCCCATCTTCCGTAAGGAATAAATCGACTCTTGAAAAGTCTTCGCACGACAATGCTTTATAAGCGTTTACTGATAACTCACGAATCTTCTCCGCTTCAGCAGGTTTTAAATTTGCTGGCACTTTGATCTTCACTGCTTCAGGATCTACATACTTTGCATCGAACGTATAGAATTCATATTTACTGCTAATTTCTATCTCGCCAGGGTATGATGCTTCGGGAGGATTGTTACCGAGAATGGCACATTCAATTTCACGGCCTGTAATAAATTCTTCTGCAATCATGTAGTCATCGTAACGAAACGCTTCGTCTACTGCACTTTTGAATGTTTGTTCATCTTTTACTTTTGACACACCAACGGATGACCCAAGGCTTGCAGACTTCACCATAAATGGCAGTCCTATTTTTTTACTGATGTGCTCAAATGAAATTGTTTCTCTTTCTGTATGGTGGTATGTGAGGAAATCCGTAACCGGGATGCCGGCTTCCCGCAATAGTCTTTTCGCTACGATTTTATTCATTGACATGGAAGAGCCCAATACGCCTGTGCCCACCATGGGAATGTCCATCGCTTTAATCAAACCCTGAATACTGCCATCTTCACCATCGGTGCCATGAAGCACTGGGAAGATGATATCTGCTTTAATTCTATCTCCACTGGAGATCAATGTGAAGCCCGGTCGCTGTGCATCGAGAATTAATCCCAATGCCTTGCCTTGCTCAATATCTTTAGTTACACCAGAGGTGAGAAACCACTGGCCTGTTTTGCTAATACCGATTGTGAGCGGCTCAAAGAAATCCTTATTAATGTATTCGTAAATGTTACGGGCTGAGTTTACTGAAACCCCGTGTTCTACAGAGCGGCCTCCGTACAATATTGCTACTTTTTTCGTTTTAGACATTCCGTTAAAAATTTCGGATCAAAGATAATTAAATTGTTGATGCTGATGGTGGATTCTAGATGCTTATGCTTGATTCTGGATTCTAGATGCTTGGTTCTGTCAAACTTCCAAGCTAGAATCTAGCATCCAGAATCTAGAATCGAGTTCTTATTCCCTTCCCACTAAAATTCGTTCTGCGTATTGCCGGTTTCCGATTTGAAGCTTGACGATATAAACACCCGTGCTTTCTGTTTCTAAGGAAGGCAACTCAAAGACCTGATTTAATACATCTTCCCAAACTACGGATGCGATTCGTTTGCCCATTAAGTCTATAATTTCGCATTTCACCACCTCGCGCTCTTCAAGGTTAAACCCTATTTTCAAATCACTTTCAGCAAGATTGGTGGCGGAATAACCGAATACATTGAATGGTTCTTCAATTTCTACTTCAGTAGGAGTTTCCGTTACAAAAAACTCAATATTGTCGAGGTAAAGATTGTTGCCATTGGCGTTGGTAACAACAAAGGCTACGCGCACATTTTCCTGGCCCGCATAGGTGGAAAGGTTGATGTAAATATCTTTAAACCAATCTTCATCATTTTGGGGAGTCCAGCTGCTGGTAGACGTCTCTGTTTCAGGAAATTCAAAATCAAGTTCTTCGTAGGTATTACCACAGTTCTTTGAAACAAGGACGCGTAGATTTTCCATTCTTTCATTTCTTGTTGCATAAGAAAGATCGAACACCATAGAAGCTTCGGTAACATGCGTGAAGTCAAGCACGGGGCTCACTAACCAGGATTGATCTCCTGCATTGGTATTATCAAAAGCCTGAAAGTAAAGAGACTGATCATAATTGGTTTTAATTGCGTTCCAATTCATTCCTGTAGCAGGATTAGCAATTGTCCATGCATCAAATGGTCTGTCAAAATTCTGCCTCAGCGGGATTCTGTCAACTGAATTATTAACAACTACTTTAAAGTCTCTGGTATTATTCTCAGTATTCTGATCTGTAACATTATTCACTTCGATAACACTTACAGTAATGTTATTTTCTCCTTCGAGGAGGTCTATGCCAGGTATGGAGATAGGTTTCTCTTCTCCCGAAAGGAGATTTAAAGCGGCAAAAGATTGCCGTTGTGTGGCACCATTATTCAGCTGATACTCGAGCAACACAGATTGGATCGTTTCCGTACCTGCGTTTTGCGTTGTAATGACAATGTCAGCATTGCTATTGCAAGTTACAAGCGATGGGCTTTCAATACCATTTAGACTAAGGTCTACAAAAGCGGTTGTTACAACGGAGATATTATCGAGGTATAGATTATTCCCAAAATTATTAATAGCCACGAAGGCAAGTTGAACGTATCGCTCTCCGGCAAATTGAGAGAGATCAATAAATTCTTTCCGCCAGTCTTTTGCATCATTAGGGATGTAATACGAATCAGTTGGGTCCGATGTGGCAAGCTGAGAACTCGAGCGCTTATATACATTCACACCTGAAGAAATGCCAGCACAGTTTGTGATCACCATGACGCTAAGACTATCATAGTCTTCATCATATTGGGCATAAGATACATCAAAGAATAATGAAGGTGATTGCGCATCGCTTAAATCAAACACGGGTGAATAGAGAATATCCTGTTCTCCGATGTTATCTTCATAATCAAAGAAAGGAAGCACTAGCGCTTTATTGTTTGTTTGGAAGTAAGGTGCGTTGCCCAGTTCCCAGGTTTGTTGCTGATCTGGATTCTCAATTCTCCAATCCCCCGGAAGGGTATTGAATAATACAGTGAAAGGTAGCTCGATAGCAGGCGGCACAAACACTGTTGCAGAAATCGTATTGTTGTTACCTGTTGAACTTCCATCAGTAACCCCGTTGGTTAGTACAACGTCAATGGTTACGGTATTGATGTCAGGGTTGAGAACAATATTGGAAAACGCTACAGTGATAGAATCCTGCGGCTGCAGGTTTAAAGTGTAGTCTTTCGTTTCAACAATATTTCCATTCACGCGTAGTCTTAGTCTTGCAGTGGTTACGTTGTTTTTACCGTAGTTTTTCAACTGCACAGAAGGTGTGGCGTCTGTATCACACTGCGAGGCTAGCGGTGATATTATCTTCCGAATCCCTAAATCATTGTTCACTGGGTCAGGTGGAAGGAGACCTGGCGAAGTCAACAAGCTTTTTCTACGGGGACTGTTCTCAATAACTACTTTCATGCGTGCCACTTGCCCCTCAGTGAAAAGATTCATGCAACGGTCATCGGTATAATCAAGGAAATTTTGAAACATGCTTACAACGGCGGGGTTACAAGTAGAGCGTGGATGTGCCGGGCAGCCCGAAGTAAAGTTTGCCTGATTGGGTGTATCGGTTACATTATCCGTTCCCGCGCAACCATTGTCATCTCCCCAGATATGATTTAAACCAAAGAAGTGGCCGATCTCATGCGTGGCAGTTCTTCCTTTATTGTAATCAGGATCGAGATCGAAGTTGCCATCGTCATCTGAGCCAAAGGCTTCGTAGGTAATCACTACACCATCCGTTAAACGATTTGTTGAAGAGGTTTCCATTCCGGGTAAATCTGAAACAGGAAACTGGGCATATCCTAGATTGTCGGTAAGATTGCAAACCCAGATATTCAAGTAATTTTCAGCCGGCCAGTAACTCTGCGATTTGAGTTGATAGTTGTCATTCATGGTCCATGCATTCTTGGAACCACGCGTGCGTGTAATGCCCGTTGTTGTCTGGCCTTCAGGGTTGCGTTTGGCAAGCACAAATTCAATGTCCAGGCTACCCGCTATTGCTGCAAACTCAGGCGGCGTGTTTGATGCATCAGCATTTTCCCTTCGGTAATCCTCGTTCAATACTTTTATTTGTGATAAGACCTGCGCAACAGGGATGTTTGTTCCTGAGCCAATGGGTTCGCCATTATGAATGATATGAACGACAACGGGAATCTTGTAAGGTTCAGCTTTTGTGCGGTTTGTAGATCCCTTTAATCTTAATTTCTGATCAATCCACTGTTTGAAATGAATTTCTCTTTGTTGTGTAGATTGAGAGGGGTGGAGCTGTTTGTTGTAAGGTACTGTTCCGCAGCGATCCTGTGCGGATACTTCAACCGAAAGGAATCCTAACAGTAAGGCAAGTAGGAGGTAAGGGTATTTTGATTTGACCTGGTGCACACAATAAAATAAGGACCTTACAGGGTAAATTGGTAATGATGAAAACGTAAGTTAAGATTATTTATTATGCTAAGCGACAGGTGTGAGGTTTATAACCTCTATGCCCTTTACCTGGGGCACATCGCGCCTGATGGCAGCTTCTACACCTGCCTTAAACGTCATGGTTGACATGCTGCACATGCTGCAGGCGCCAACAAATTCCAGTTTCACAATATGATCTTCAGTAATGTCCAGCACTTTCACATTTCCACCATCAGCTTTGAGGTAAGGGCGAATAGAATCAAGTGATGCCTCGATCTTTTGTGAAAGCTCTTCGAATGCTAATGTATAAGTGCTCATTAAACTTTGATTTCTACCGGTTTTGTTTTTGTAAAGTTAGCATTTCTGATGGCAACATATCTAGCTAAAGTTTCAGCAAGATCCATAAAAGCTTCCGCTGTCGGACCTTCTTTTAAAACTGCTGGCAAGCCGCTGTCCCCGCTTTCGCGGATACTTTGCACCAACGGAATCTGACCTAGCAGCGGAACGTTATATTTATCCGCAAGGTTCCTACCGCCATCTTTTCCAAAAATATAATATTTATTATCCGGAAGCTCTTCTGGTGTAAAATAAGCCATGTTTTCAACAATACCGAGAACCGGCACGTTGATCTGTGGCTGAAGGAACATCGCAAGACCTTTTTTAGCATCGGCTAATGCTACCTTTTGAGGTGTGGTGACAATTACGGCACCGCTTACTGGCACCGTCTGCACCATGGTGAGATGGATATCACTTGTGCCTGGAGGCAGATCGATTAATAGATAATCCAGTTCGCCCCAATCCGTATCGCTAAAGAACTGCTTCAGGGCCGAACTCGCCATTGGTCCACGCCACACGACTGCGCTATCCGCAGGGGCTAAAAAACCTATAGAGATCAGTTTTACACCGTATTGTTCAATAGGAATGATGATGTTCTTTCCATTCACAGCCTTCACAAAAGGTTGCTCATGCTCACAGTTGAACATGGTGGGAATGGAAGGCCCGGAGATGTCGGCATCAATGAGCCCGACTTTTGCTCCTGCTTTCGCGAGGGCTACAGCAAGGTTAGTGGTAACGGTAGACTTACCTACGCCACCTTTTCCGGACGCAATTGCTATAATGTTTTTGACTCCGGGAAGCAGGGTAGCGTTGTCTCTTAATGTGGTAACAGAAGAGGTCATGTTGATCTGAATCTCAACGGAAGCACCCACCACAAGGCGTACAGCCTGCTCGCAATCCTTGCGGATCTTTTCCTTCAGAGGGCAGGCAGGTGTGGTTAAAACCACGGTAAAGCTTACGATGGAAGGGCTTACGCTAACGTCTTTGATCATGTTTAAAGACACGAGGTCGCGCTTCAAATCAGGATCGTCAACGGTTGAAAGAGCCTTCAGGATATCAGATTGTGTAAAACTCATGCTGTGCTAACAAAAATCAAGTGGGAAAGATTTGGGTTTTGCGCGCAATTTAGTGCGAAAGTGCGGTTTTTAGAGGGACGGCGTGAATTAATTTGAAGGCACAGATCCCAGTTCAAGTTTGAGACTGTTTGCGGTTTCAAATTCTATTTTAAAATTTAGCGTCTGGGCGGCATGTGGCACCTATCATTGCTGATGTGTAAATTGACTGGGCAAGAAAGGTTATAATTTTACTTAAAAGGATGAAAGAGAGTCTATAACATTTGTTACTTGAGTGAAGTAAGTGATTAATTACAGGAAAGAGATTGATGAATGTAAAGCCACTGAAATGGCTAATAACGCAAAATTTTATTGCTTAAATTTGTAGTATGATAAACCTTAATGAAATATTGCAGCTAAGCGTTGAAGAACGTATTCTAATGATCGAAAAAATATGGGACAGTATTGAACGTGAAAATTTAGATGTCACACCTTCTCAAAAAGAAGAACTTGACAGGAGATTAGCACGGTATAAGGAAGGAAAGACGAAATTCTTTACATGGGCAGAAGTTAAAGGAGATATACATAAAGCGTTAAGAAATGTATCATCTGATAATCTCTGATGATTCGCGTCTTGATGCCATTGAAGCTGCGTTGTGGTATGAGGATCAACGGCCTGGACTTGGATATGATTTTGAATTGTGCCTTGAAGTTGCATTAAATAAATTGCAGCACAATCCTTTGTATTATGAGAAACGATACCAAGACGTGCGAATACATTTTATTGATCGATTTCCATTTGGCATTCATTATTTGATTGAAGAAAACACCGTAAGAATATTTGGCATTTTTCATACTAGAAAAAATCCCAGTGATTGGATTGAGCGGCTAAAATAAATTTCTCACCTTCAGTAGAAGGATACACACTAAAGTTTCTTGTGCGTGTTCCAATGTGAAGAACTGAAGCGTTTCAGGCACGTGTCAGTATCCATCCCCAAGCATCCAGCATCTAGCTTTCCTAGAACGGCAGATCATCCTCCGACTGACTGCTCGAGTCTACCATTGGGGGTTCATAGTCTGCTTCGGCTGTTGACGCCTGTCCTCCTCCGTCTCCTTCTACCTCTATCTTCCATGCCTTTACATCCGTATACCAGCGGGAGTTGTATTCGCGACTTTCAACATCAAAATCGATCTTTAAAAGACTACCTACTTTCAGTTTGTTGCTGCCAATTTTATCTCCCCATACTGAAACACAAACCTTTTTTGGATACTGGCCGCTGGTCTCTACAATGATATCTTGCTTTTTCCATTCACCATTTTTTCCAGTACCTGTTTGTAGCGGAAGTAGTTGAACTAGTTTTGCTGTAAGTTGCATTCGTTGTCTGACTTTTTTTTTGTCAAAAATAATGAAAGTCATACAACTTGCGCGGGTTTTTGTGTTTCAAAATCACCGCTCTCGTAACTGCCAACTCGTTAAATAGTTACATCCAGTATCTAGTATATGGTATCCAGTAGCTAGAATCCACAATCTAGCATCCAGAATCCAGCATCACATCCTTTCGCCTGGGTTGCTTACGGATCCTCGATAACAACCCTTACCATACATCAACGAACCCGTATTCAAATATTCTGTCATCGCTGCAATGTAGGGAGTGAGCAAGCCTTGCCTCCGTGAGATGTTGTCGTAATACGATCTGATGGCGTGATCTCTTAGCGCTTGTTTTACGAGCATGCTTGCCATAGTAAATTGCGCTGCCTCTTTGGCTCTTTTTTCCTTCCGGATTTTCTCGCGTTGTTGTCTTGCCGTTAAATGTTCGGATCCATTAGCTTGTAACATTGCTCCTTCAGTTGGAGCAGAAAGGTTATAATGCGTATTCATAATTTTTAACTTTAATGATTTAAGGTTGATTAAATGAAGTTGAAGAAATCTTTCATTGCTGCGGCATGCGCAGAGCGTAGCTTTTCTCTTCTTGCCTTTCCTTCGTAAAACATTTTCGATCTCGGTTCTTTTAATTTTTGGTTAGAGAAAGCTAAAGCTTCAAGGAAGCGCACAGTATCAAATGCGTTGTGCTTTCTTTTTCTGCTTACTTTATCAGCATTGAATGCTCTTCTGCCTTCGTTGCGTAAACGAATGGGTGATTGATAATCAGTCATATTAATTTTGATTATGAGGTTTGTGAGAATCTGAAGAAGTTTTTTGATTTAACTCCGAGTAGTGTTTTACCGCGGCCACATAGGCAGACGAAAGTTTTCTAGTCCTGGCCATGTCTTGATAAAAAATACTAGTTTTTCAGGAAGCAGTATTTGCGCTTTTGCAAATTGCGTGGCTGCCTTAAAACGTTCTATGTTTTTCAATTGCGCAGGGGTTGTTTTTCCTGCGTGAAGGCCTTTTGCAAATAAATGTCTTGCCATTCACTTGTCGGAAAACGAAGCCACCAACGCTTCCGCTGATACCACTGAATATGACGTTCATTTTACTTCTGCCATAAGAATAATTTTAATGGTAATGGTTTAAAAGGGGCCGCACATGCGTGCGGCCCTTGGGTTAAGCAAATTGAACTCATTGGTTTACATCACCTTTTCTAACGTTGCCTCATTGCCTGGTCTATCTATGGCCACGGCTTTTATTTTAGTGCCTGTTAAGGTGGTATTGGCTTTAGTAGCCACATACTTCCAATCCAGGTTTACACTATCAAAAGTGGCATTGCCAGTTTCATGTACCACCCCTGTAGGCAGTGTGATGGTTACCTTTACACCTACCAGTTTGAAGTCATCCAGCGCTTTTACTGCGATAGCATCATTCAACTCACCAGTGTAACCATCTGTTTTCACTGATTCGATTTTTGGCTGTTTCAGATAGTCCGTAACTGCTACAGAGAAGGCGGACATGAATTCCTTTTGCTTGGCTAAATTTTCGTACTCAGCTTTTGCTACAGGATCAAGCATTCGTCCTTTAGCATATGCTGCAGCACGCCTGAATTTCTCCTGATGAGCTTTTTGTTTGTCACTCATTTCGGTTCGCTCTTTTGGCCTTTGAGCAATGTAGGTTCTACCTCCTCTTCTTCGCAGTACTGCGTTTCCGAGTTTACCACTAAAACCATTCACAAGGGCATTTAAATCTACTTTTGACATAATTAAAAAGGGTTAAGTGAAACATAAATTTTAAATACTTCAATCTTTGTGTACACATTGTTGCGATTGATATTTCAAAGGTAGCGTGGCAGCCCGCCATGGGGTGTCGGGCAAAAAAAAACCGTACTTTTTTTTAATTTTTTTTAAAAAAGATTTGCGAAAGGCTTTTTTGGGCTATTTGAAGCCCATGCGTTAACCTCAACTTTCCATTGTCTTAGCTTCGTCTTAGGTTCGTGTGAGCTTCGTCTTAGCTTCGTGCTCAAAATCCTTCGTGCCTGTTCCTATAAAAATGAAATTTTCGTATTTTTAAGTTTCAACGATATATCATGGCCAACGGAAAACACCCCACCTTTCGTTTTCGCATTATCAATATGTGTTTCACCAACCCGCGCAAAAAATATTGGTCTTTAGAAGAAATTGGTGATGCCCTGGTTGACAAAGACCTTGGCGTTGCCCCTCGTACACTTGAACGTGATTTAGAAACAATGCGTAATGATGATCGGTTGGGCTACCACGCACCAATCCAATATTGCAGAAAGAATAAGGGTTTTTATTATTCAGATCCCGAATACTCTACTGAGAAACTACCGTTGGGCGAAGAAGAAATTGAAGCATTTGGGGTTATAGTAGAATCGTTCCAGCGATTTAAAGGCGCGCAGATCGTAGACCAGGTTGCAGGTATGTTCGATAAGCTGGATAAAGTAGTGTTGGAACAATTGAAGAAAAAGAAGACCAAGGTATCTTATCCTGTTCTTGACTTTGAGAAGATTCCCTACTACAAAGGAATGGAACACTTTGATAAAGCCTATCAGGGCATTCTCAAACAACAACCTTTACTTATTCTTTATAAAAAATTCGACCATGAGGTTGCAAAAGAGCACATATTCCATCCGTACTTATTGAAGGAGTATAAGCACCGGTGGTATGTGCTTGGCTATAGTGAAAAGCGCAGGGCAAAGCTTATACTTGCGTTAGATAGAATAGAAGGCATTACAGAGAAACGAATACCCTTTAAGCCTTATAAAGGAATTGCCGTAGAAAAGTATTTCAATCACACCATCGGTGTTACTATCAACAACAACGGCATACAGGATGTAGTAGTGTGGTTTTCACCATCACAGGGTAATTACATTAAAACACAACATTTACATGCTACCCAAAAGATTGTGAAAGATTCAACGGAAGGCCTGGTGGTGCAATATCAGCTCATCCCAAATTATGAATTGATGCAAACGCTTCTCGCCTTTGGCCCCGAGGTAAAAGTTTTGCAGCCAGAAAATTTAAGAGATGAACTTAAGGAGATGCTGAAGAAGAGTTTGAGCTTGTATGAGTAGAGTTTGATAGGGATAACCGATAGATATATTGAGCATAGGGTTTAGAAAGGTATAATAGGATTTGGTATATTCACGGCTTTGTTTCTTAAAACAGTAATCGTCTATTCTTGCGATGCGTATTAATCTTGATAGGATCAAGAGCAACTAGATAATGTGGTAGTGAAAGGTGTACAAAAGGTGTGATTATTGGAAGATAATGCACCTAGGTATGTATATTGTTAAAGTTAGCATCAATTTAAATGACAATGATATGAAACATATAGCACCCGCAATAAGACAACCTTCGTTTCATTGCCCCCATTGTGGTGTATTGGCGGAACAAACTTGGTCAGCAAACATTCATTGCTCCTATGAAGGAAGGTTGGCGAATGGCACTAGAGGTAACACATCTTATGCTTTACAAAATACCATGACTGCCAAGTGTAGTCATTGTCAACAAACATCTTTTTGGGTAGCAGAGAAGATGGTTTATCCTTTAACTGGAAACGTTGAAATGGCAAACCCCGATTTACCAGATGACATTAAAAACGACTACAATGAAGCTAAAGATATAGTAAACGTTTCGCCTCGTGGCGCTGCTGCGCTTCTTAGGCTCGCTGTTCAAAAATTGTGTATACATCTTGGCGAGAAGGGATCGAATATAAATGATGATATAAAAAGCCTTGTAAAGAAAGGCCTCCCAGCAACCATGCAGCAAGCGTTGGACAGCGTTCGCGTAATTGGCAACAATGCTGTACATCCAGGGACGATAGATCTAAACGACAACATTGAAATCGCCTACGCATTATTTGGTTTTGTAAATATTATTTGTGAAATGTTAATAAGCCAACCGAAGAAGGTCAAAGAATATTACGAGAAGCACATTCCCGTTAATATCAGGACTGCAATAGAAAAGCGGGATAGCTAAAAAATGGTGCTAACACAAGACATAAGTCATTTTCCTTTATTTTTTATTTTAGTTTAAGGAAAGGAAAACGCCTTATATCAAACTTTGTAAGGCATATTCAAAAATTTGATGACGTTTCCAAATCATATACAATCTTTCATTGAGAACAGAGAAGAAGTAAAGAGACTGGTTAACATTCACATTAAAGTAGCAGGGACTACGCGAGGTAGAAAGAACGAAGTACAGGTTCTACATAAAAGTGCTGTAGTCTTATTAGTGGCCTGTTGGGAAAGTTACATAGAATCTGTGGTTAGCGATGCCTTTGATTTTATGCTTGAAAATTCTCCTTCACATGAAGTATTTCCAACAAGTGTGTTGGTTAAGTCAATAAAAGAACTAAGAGTTGACAAAGATGAGAGGAAAATTTGGACAATCGCAGATCAAGGTTGGAGAGATGTGCTAATAAAATATAAGGATCAGAATTTGAAAAAGGAGATCGACTACTTTCATGTTCCTCGACCGGCAAACATCGATGATCTTTTTGAAAGGATCATAGGGCTAGAGAAGCTTTCGAGAAATTGGACATGGAGAGGGCAAACTAACATAGAAACGATAACTACATTAAATAGCTTAATAGATTTACGAGGAAGTATCGCTCACAAGATCAAAGTTGACGAAGCAATTCAGAAACAAGATGTGATTTACTATTTAAATTTTATAAACAATCTAACTGTTTCAACCAACAATACGGTGAGCAAATATGTAGAAAAAAGAATAGGTATAAAACCTTGGGACAAGCTTACATATAAAGTGCAGCGGAAATTTTAAATATGCCTTACAACAACGCATGGTGACTAAACGCTGGCAGGTTTGATTATTAGTTTTTCCTCCCCATCAGAGTCACCGGTTTTCCGGGACTGTGATGGGGAGGAAACAAGATGTGATAGAAACTGGGCAAGCGTTCTAGCATTTCTTGTGCTCCTCACTAACAAGACTCTAGAGGCCAGAAGGAAGAAACTTTCAAGGTCTAGGGACTCCAAAAACACAAAGCTCACTAACTAAAAATACCTAAACTCCCCTAAACTTTGATTCTTTGGCTCTAAACCATAGATTATGGAATGCCTATTAAAAAATCCAACTGGAAATGGCTTAAAAAGGTAATTGTTATCATTCTCCTAATTATTTTGGAGATTATTCAACACCTTTTTTAAGAAATATCAACTGAAAGTTGAATTAGGAAACGAATAAAAAATAATTACTAGAGATACTAGTATCAGCGCTAGAGCACATTAGAAAGTTGGTATGTCTGCAATGTTGAAATACATTTGTGATCAACAGGATGAACTGGATAAAAAGAGATTTGCAAGCACGGTTCCGTGAAAACCCAAGGGTGAAACTCGCTTGGATACGACTGCGACCCATTCACTAAACCTTATAAACAATCTAAAAGCAAGTTGACTTAATGGGACCTTTAACAACTATTTGGATAAAGACTGAAGAGACGATTGACCAATTTAAAGACTCAAATTGGGTTCGGAGACAAGGACTACTGTTCTATCTAATATTCGGAATTAATGCGACCGGAGAAACTGACATCCTGTTGTTGTTGGGAAATGACTCCTCAGCACTAGGAACACTTCTGATTTTATTTACCTTACTTTTTTCTGGCCTTATTTTCGGCATGCTCTTTAGAGTAATTTGGGTAAATCTTATTTTCTATTTTGGAAAGATATGGAAAGGACAGGCCACAAAACGGAATATAGATACGGTCATCGCCCTATGCCTAATACCAGAGATATTTAGGCTATTAAGTTTAACCACAAGCTTCATTGCTGAAGACAATCTTGAAGATGTAAAAATCAACTCTGTCGTAACAATTATTTGTGCTTTCTTGAGCTTAAGGATATTGATAATTGGTCTTTCAAGAGTTCAAGAATTTAGCTACGGAATTTCGATTCTTAGTATCGTTGTTCCGCAAATAGGTCTGTGGCTTGTGTACTATTCAATTCGAGAACTGTTATAGTTGAAAGATACAACATTTAGGTCAACCGTTGCGAGCAATTAATTTGGTCTGACAAAGTAATAATGGTGAATGAGATTGAGAAGATGAAAGAACTAATGACAGATCCGGAAAATTTACAACCATGAATTATACACTCACGCTAACAAAAGCTGTAACAAATGGCGGGTGATGAATAAGTATAATGTTTATCTTCGCTATTAAGTTTGGCAATGTTGGACAAATACGTTTTCGAAAGCCGCTAATAGTTATTGCTAGAGTTTGTATCCGCTAAAAAGTAACAGAGAAATGAACGAGAAATCATTAGTATTATTAATTCTTATTTTGGCTTTTTCATGCTCCAATGATAGAAATGAAAAGCATCAACACATAATCATGAATTAACACCTCAAGTACTAGACAACAATAAGACGAATTTGGGATTGTCCTCATACAATAAAAGGATGAATAATGACATTGTTCAACAACTATTTGAGGAGGCTATGAGCAAGGACGAAAAGCTTAATTCTATAAATTCAAGAATTGCTAGCATTACTGAAATAAAAAAAGATAGTCTTGAAAGTTATAATACATATATTAGAAACAATAACAATTATTGGCTATCCGTAAGGTCATATGCTAGTCAGTTAAGCGATACGTTACTAAGAGAAGAGTTGAAGGTTTTAATAGATGGCATAGAAAAGAAATATCAACAAAAACTGACACCTTTAAATACTACTATAACACAAATTGAGGATAGACAACGAACTCTTAGAGATCAGGAAATTTTAATGAAAATTTTAGTAACTGAACCAATGATGAATAATTATCAGCGGAACGAATATCCAAACATTAAAAAACTTGAAGCAGTTAAAAAAAGTTATGACACCTTAATCAAGGATGTTAAAACTTATACAAAAATAAATAAATAGCAGAATTCAATGATTGACTATAAACTATGACCGGTTTGTAGTTACAGATACTTTCTGCTTTTCAATATCTTTATCCGGGGCCTATAATGAAGTGGTTTTAGGATGGTCATAGGTCTAGCCAGACGTTAGTGGCAAATTTGTGACGACACGAATCAGCAAAACATATATTGATATTTCTTCCGACTTAAGTATTACCACCAATAACAGAATGGACTATAAAAGCATTGCTGAAAGAATTATTGACCTGAAAAATGCGGACTTGGAATTTAGGGACAGACTTATTCAAAACCGTCAACTTGGGGAAGGATACAACGAAGAAATGGAGAAATTGCATAACAGCAATGCGAAGATATTAAATGACATCATTGACACAATCGGCTACCCGACAATTGATAAAGTAGGTATGGATGCGAGCGAAGCAGCTTGGTTGGTAATACAACATTCAATAGCACAGCCCGACTTTATGAGGAAGTGTCTTGAACTCTTAGAAAATGCAGTGAGTGAGAATAAAGCAGACCCAGTAAATTTAGCTTACCTGACTGACCGAATAGCGGTATCAGAAGGCAGACATCAACTTTATGGAACTCAATTTGATTGGGACGAAAACGGAGAACTAAGCGCCCAACCCTTTGACGACTTAGCCAAAGTAAATCAAAGAAGAAAACTTATCGGAATTAACACGCTTGAAGAGCAAACTGTAATGATAAGAACACGGGCGAAAAACGAGAATCAATCACCACCAATAGACTTTGAAAAAAGAAAGCAGGAAATTGCCAAATGGAGAAAAGCGGTAGGTTGGATAAAATAAAAACTGCCATTAATAAGTAGTGCTCAAAATCCCCATGTTTGGCAATAAGCAAACCGTTAGCGGTAATTCTAAAAACAACACACGAATTCTGGTTGACATAAACTTGAAAACATGAGAAAAGTAATTGCAGCAATCAATATGACACTTGATGGATTTTGCGACCATACAGCAGGTATTCCAGATGAAGAAATACATCAACATTATACGACATTGTTAAATGAGGGAGATGCAATTCTATACGGAAGAATTACATATCAACTGATGGAATATTGGCAACCGCTGGTGAAAAATCCTTCAGGTGAAAAAATAATGGACGACTTTGCTAAGGCGATAGGTAAAATTCCAAAAATAGTTTTTTCACACACATTGAAAATGTAGAATGGGAAAGTGCAAGGTTAGCAAACCGGGCCATTGAAGAAGAAGTTTTAGAACTGAAGCAACAACCAGGTAGAGACATTTTAGTTGTCAGTCGGAGTTTAATTATACAGCTCATGAAACTTAATTTGATTGATGGAATACCAACTTTGTGTTCACCCTGTTGTTGCAGGAAGTGGTTTGCCATTATTCGAAAACATAAACGATAGAACAATTCTTAAACTCATAAAGACTAAAACCTTTGGCGGTGGTGCAGTAACACTTTACTATAAGCCGACAAACCAAACACAACGATCTTCTAACAAGCTATTAACAAAAGCTGGGTTGTGCGGTAACACTTTTACTTGGTTAAACTTTAGTTGTCAATTCAAGGTTATTGCGAAAAAGCTGCATTTATCAGAGACACGCCGTTGTTCGCACTGGGCAATACGTTACATTACAATCACAACATCAACATTTAGATTACTCTAAGTACTAAATGGTTTTGAAGTATGTTGGTGAAGAGTACCAACATAAGTGAGGACGATAATTTTCGTTTTTCCACTCAAGCAAGATTATAAGCACCACGGGACAGACACCCAGAAAAACACTCGCTACTTGCGTTAGCAATTGAGAACCAGCATTGCCACGGGAAGAGCGTAAAGTTCAATCGGCCATAAATTTCACTGCATTCTAGACACATATTTGTGCAAGTGATGACTTGCATTTTGTATATGCAAGTGTTAGCTTGCGTATAATTCGAAACGAATATGAATAGAGATGTTTTTAATGCAATTGCAGACCCAACAAGACGAAGTATTTTAATGTCCTTGACTAAGGAATCATATAATGTGAATGCCTTGGCTGACAAGTTTGATATTACAAGACAGGCTGTCTCCTTGCACATCAAATACTTGCAAGAGTGCGGGGTGGTATCGCTTAAAAAATCCGGGCGTGAGCACATTTGCAGTCTTGAGGCTGAAAAATTAACTGAAGTTGCAGAATGGTTAACTCCTTTCAGAAAAATGTGGTCAAGAAAGTTCAATAAACTTGACAAACTACTGGATGAATTACAGTCCAAATCAAGCAAGAAACTTTAGAATAAAACTGAAATGGGGAACAAACCACTAGTAATAGAACAAGAATTTGAAGCATCAGTAGAACTTCTTTGGCGTGCAATCACAGACAAAGAATTGATGAAAAGATGGTATTTTGATATACCAGATTTCAAGTTAGAACTTGGTGCTAAATTCCATTTTGAAGGCAGTACTGAAAAGAAATGCTATGTACATCTGTGCGAAATTTTAGAGATAGTACCTTTTAAGAAACTCAAGTATTCATGGAAGTACGAAGGATACAGCGGTCTTTCTTTTGTGACATTCGAGTTGGAGCCAGTCGGCAACATGACCAAATTAAAACTCACCCATGAAGGTTTAGAAACTTTGCCATCGGAAAACACACACTTTAAAAAAGACAATTTTACGCAAGGATGGAAATTCCTAATCCAAGAATCGCTACTACAATACGTTGAAAAAGGAAAACCTTAAGGGAATAAAAATGAGGCATAAAATACAAAAAGCTGACTTATGGAATACTTATATTATGCATTAGGAGTAATAGGCATATTGACTATTATCTTTTTACTTATTGGATTTATAAAACCTACCACATCCTATCATTGTGAAATAATGGTGGATAAACCAATAGAAGAATCCGGATATGTAGCACAAGACGAAGAAAGAATGTCCGAATGGCTGGAAGGGTTTATAAAAATTGAACATGTAAGTGGTAGGCCAAAAACGGTTGGTAATGTGTCAAATGTATATTTTAAGATTAACGGAAAAGAGATGGTTGTTAAACGGACAATTACCGCTATTAAATTATTCGAATCAATGGAGTCATTGTCTGAAACTGACTTCATGAATATGGAATATAGTGTTAACATGACCGCCATCGGTGAAAAAACAAAAATTAGTTCAAGTACTACTGTTAAAGGAAATGGAATATTTGCTAGATCACTGATGGTGTTTATGGGCGGTTCTCTCAAAAAACAAGAGGAAAAGAATTTGGCTAAGCTGAAAAATACTATTGAAGCAAACACAAAGAAATATTTTACTGAACAGACAACAACAAAGTAAGCGGATGATTATTTGACGGTCAGAATTATTTATCACGACAACAAAAGATTGATATGAAGCTCTCTTCACAAGCAGAAAAGATCTTGGCTCAAATCAATACTAAAACTAAGTTAGGAGACTTACGGAAAATTGCTAAGGATATCAAAAAGGATCACGAGCTGGCTATGGAACTATGGTCAACCGAGAGGTTTTTGCCCAGGCAATTGGCCATCTTGATTATGGACAACAAACTTCTTTCCCAAGATTTGATTAATAAGCTTGATAAGGATATGCAGACCCATCCATTTGATGAACGAAATCAACTAACGGACTGGCTAATGGCAAATCAGCTTACTAAGGACAAAAAGACAACCGCGCTGATTCAATCATGGGGAAATAGTTCTTCTTCACTTCAAAGACGCACTTATTGGTACTATCAAGCAAGATTAAGATGGACAGGACAAGCACCTCCAGAAAATACACCACAATTACTTTCAGCGATTGAAACCAGTATTGCCATGGAAAAGCCTGAAGTTCAATGGGCGATGAATTTCACTGCAGGCTGGATTGGAGTTTATGAAAAAAAGTATCGAAATCGGTGTGTCGCTCTTGGCGAGAAAACCGGTCTTTATAAAGGTGAAATGGTATCAAAAGGGTGTACTCCCAATTATTTGCCAGAGTTCATTGCGATGGAAAGCAACAAACGAAATATATAAATTAAGTGTACAACAGAACAACTTGCAGGAACGGCAGCCTGTAACACAGATTTTGCGTCAGGCGGGCTGATGTGGAAGGACAGACAGGGAGATTGACATCAATGACGATTTTGGCGGCATATTCTTGATAGTATTATAGCCTATTGGAATTTGGGCAATTCAGCGAAGAATAAAATAAGTGCTAGCAGTTGCTAAAAAGATGAAGCCACAGACAAAAACATATTTTGAAATTCAACTAGACCAACTTGTCAAAGAACATTATTTGCCTGAATACTACTATGTTCAAGTAAGACAATCAAAGTCTTTCATGGAAAAATATCTATCAGAAAAAATCGAGTTAGAAAAAATCGCTTCAACAGCCTTTATGTCTCGATTTCATTATACACGTATTTTCAAGAGAGTATACGGACTTTCACCAAGAAAATACCTAAAAGACCTGCGAATTAACAAAGGAAAGGAACTGTTAAAACAAGGTCTAAACATATCGCAGGTTTGCGCTGAGGTTGGTTATGACAGCTTACCTACCTTCTGTAATGCTTTTAAAAAGGCTACAGGCTATTCGCCAGGAGAATATCAGAATCTAAACAAAAGCAATCTGGAATAAGAACTTCCCGAAACGAATCTGGATTTTTGTGATATTAAAAAGAAAAAGATATGATAAAAATTCATGTAACAAGTGTTCCGGTTGAGAATCAGGACAAGGCTTTAAAGTTTTACACCGAGAAATTGGGTTTCATCAAAAAGACTGAAGTACCAATGGGAGAACATAAGTGGCTTACAGTCGTTTCGGAAAATGAGCAAAATGGAGTAGAGTTGCTACTCGAACCAATGGGATTTGAACCAGCTAGAGTATATCAAAAAGCCTTAAAGGACGCTGGAATTCCTTATACTTCCTTTATGGTTGCAGACTTAAGTAAGGAGTATGAGCGACTAATTAGTTCAGGAGTAAAATTCTCAATGGAACCAAGGGAGATGGGACCTGTGAAGATCGCCATTCTCGATGATACCTGTGGTAATAACATTCAGTTGGTACAAATGCTTTAAAATTTTACATTTAAGAAATATTCGTTGACTCCTAGTGCAGGGGTAACTACACGTTTACTTTTAGCGAACTTGACAACGTATATCGTGAAGTTAATGGAGTAGAACTTTTAGAAGTAATAAAGACTTGAATCTAATTTTAGTTCAGAGCCTTCAAAAACTCCAATAACTTCATCTCCTTTCTTAAAATTCGCACTAATAAAAAAGCAAAGATGGTTAAGAACCCGTAGCCACTTAATACACAATAAAGATACATACCATGTGATAGGTTGGCTTTGAAAGCAGGAAGGAGCAACGTAAATCCAATCACGTAGAAAATGTAGATGGTGGGAATAAACACAGTATGAATCTTTTTTCTCCATGCATAGTACCCCTGCATTCTCGCACTAAACTCTGCCAACGAGTGGTCTGGCTTAATACTTCCAAATCGTTTGGCGCTCATCCATTCTAGAAGTACTCGTGCTATCATCACCACAATCATCAAGGTCAATCCGATTGTTAAACCATTCATCTGATAGGCTTTCATACTTAGGAAATACCCAATCAGGATGACGATCAAAACGGAGATGATGATAATAGTGCCCCATTGGCCAGCCCGCACTTTTTTTAAATGGGCTTCTCCTTTCTTCATTAACGCAGTAGCCGAAGCATTACCTGTAACATTCGGCTGTCTGTTCCAAATATTTTGTAAGTCCTCAAATGTTTCCATGTTGCACACATTGTGTTAAGTTTTTTTTAATTCTGTGAATCCGCACACGAAGGGCTTCTTCTGTTATTCCGACAACTTCGGAAATTTCCTGGTAGCAGATTCCTTCCAACATCATTAGTGTAGTCATTTTGTCTTGCTCTCCCAGCTTTTGAATGCAGCTGTACATTTTCTGTAGTTTCTCTTCCTCCTCAAAAGAATATTGCTCGGCTGCAATAGGAGGGAAGATAGTAGTTGCTTTTTCTTTTTGGGTGGACTGCTTGCGCAAATAGAGCAAGCAAGTGTTCACGGAAATTCGATAAATCCAGGTGCTGATGCTCGATTCACCGCGAAACAAATCCAGCGATTCCCATATTTTTATAAATACTTCCTGGGCCGAATCGGAAGCCAAAGCTTCATTACCATTAAAGTATCCTTTACAAAGTCGGAATACTTTAGCATAATGTTGGTCAAACAATTCATTGAAGCGCTGCTTTTTATCCACCGGATCCAATAGTTTATTTTAAGTTAGTGAGTAGCTTCTCCATAAACCAATTTGGTTGATCGTACATCACAAAGTGAGCAGAATTTTCTGCATAATGGATCACCACGGAGGGTAATTTTTCATACTGCGCTTTGTATATTTTTTCAACAGTAGCTTTATCAGGATTGGCCGCACCTAAAACTATCACGGGAATTTTAATGTTCGCAATCGCTTCGCGCAAATCTAAATTAAGCATATCAATATAGCCATACACGTATGTTTTTCTATGAGCCTTGTTCATCCAATCGATCAAGACTTTTTGCTTCTCTGTATTCTTGCACATGTACGGAACAGTCTGCGCATTCATCGCTTCAAAAGCAACACTGTCCATTCTCAACATCATCTTGCTTTGCGGATTGTCGTACGAAATCGGCTCTCCTTTGTAATTGGGAATCATTAGCGCAGCAGAAGAGGGGAGCGCATCCACTGCGATTATTTTGCTAAACATATCGGGTTCTACAGAAGCGAGCCACAAGCTCAACGTACCACCTAGGCTATGCCCCAGCAATATCGGCTTTTTTAATTTCAGCTCTTTAACATACGCAACTACGTCATCCTTTATTTTCGTGAGCCACTGCCCTTCGATAGGCGCCGCATTACCAAACCCTGCAAACGTAAAAACGTGGCACTGATGTGTTTTCGAAAGTTCTGCCACCGTATCGTCCCACACTTCGCCCGTACAACCAAATCCGGGGAACAACAGGATCGGTTGCCCTTTTCCTTGCACCACAACCTGAAAGGCCGATTGCGATTTCGCCGTCAGAACAAAGACTAATAAGAGAAAAAGGATATATGCTTTTGTTTTCATCACCATTGGGTTTAAAATTTCTCTTTTGATACAGCACATCCAAAATTGTTACAAGATTTTCGGATTATTATTATCAGGAATATGAGTGAGGTGACGAAAAGTCCCTACTACTGCAATAGAAAGCTATAAAACATGTGTTGTATTGTAGGTTCTGAAAGTGTGCGGAACGACCAAATCTAATTCGCACACTGGAAGTTGGTATATCCCTAATGTAGAAATACATTTGTGGTAACCAGAAGAGCCATATGAAGAGAAATTTTTAAGTACGGTTCCGTAAGAACTTAAGATTGGTTACTCGGCTTTGTGCCATTAAAAGAAAACGTGAATATCCGAGATGCTTTTGTAGTAAATGGGTAGATGCTAATCCTATTAATTAAGAAAACAACAATATGAAACAGTTAAGTTTGATCACATTCGTTGCAGTTAATCTTTCGATTATTGGCAATGCTTTAATTGCTCAGGATTTAGAAAAAGGCTCTCACCCTGGGAAATTCTATACCATTGAAAAAAAATATGAAAACAGTAATGTAGATGGCTATAACTTATATATACCCAATTCATACACCAATGGTTCTAAGGCTTTCCCCGTTATAGTATTTCTTCAGGGTGGTTTGGGCGTTGGAGGAAGAGTAGATGCAATTTTTAACTGGGAACTGCCTAAAGAATTGAAAGAAACAAAAGACTTAGGAAGTGAACTTAAAGAATTAAAGCTCAATACTTTTATCTACGTAATGCCACATATCTCGAATGGTGAGTTCTATGAAAATGTAGATGTAATAAAAAAATTAATTGCAGAGGTCACTAGTAATTATAATGTTGATGAACACAGAATCTATTTAACGGGATTAAGCAGAGGTGGCCACGGAACGTGGGGTGTTGCAAGCAAGATACCAGAAAGTTTTGCTGCAATAGCCCCTATCTGTGGTGCTGCTCATGGAATTGCTGACTATAGTAATTTGGTGAAGATGCCCATTTTGGCAGTACATAACATTGCTGATCATAGGGTCGATTACAATGAAACTAAAAATACAGTCAAGAAAATAGAAGAAATATCCGGCAAAAGTTTCTCCTGGTTAAAAACAATTTCTGAAGTGGATGCAGAAAGTAACGATTTGATATTTATTTCTGGTGAAGGAGACCAAAAAGGTCATGATGCCTGGACGGAGGTGTACAATAATGTAAACTTCTACAAATGGTTATTAAGATTTAGAAAATAGCAACGGCACGCAAGACTCTTCGAGGAAAGTAGTTCATTTGAAACTTAAAAGTTCAGAAGCTAAAACAATCCGAAGCAAGAAAAAACCTTTGGAGCTGGTGCTATACTACTTCTGCGCCAAGCCCTTAACGTTAGGCGACATACTAACACGAAAGTAGCATCATTAAAACGTAGGCGGTGCTGCATTTAGTTCGGAATCGAGGAAATCAGTTATCATCGGTATCAGCCAAACCGTTCGCTTTATCATACCCATATGGGTAGTGCTAGGAATAATGGCTAGCCGGGATTTTGGAAGCCCATATATGTCGCCCATTTTTCCACCGCCTTTGACGCGAAACAGTTCCAGTGCATGTTCATATCGTATTCCATCAGCGTCACCAATGGCCATGAATATCGGAGCCTGTATGTTTCTTACATCCTTAGACCAATCATAAGGCTTCAGGTCTATACTGATTACCTTCTTCACGAATTCAGGGAAATGGGCCGGATCGTTTCCAAGGCTATCGTATTGTTTTTGTATTGAAGTGCCCTTGAACATATCTGCAGTGAAAGTACCAAAACCAGCCTCTACATCAGGCCACCACCCGTCATGCTTATAGGTACCTGATAACACCACAAGCCTGCGCACCTGCTCCGGGTGGCGCACAGCTACCTGAAAGGCTACTCCACCTCCCATGCTATATCCTAATATATCTGCACTGTCTATTTCAAGGTGCTTAAGTAGACCGGATACATCGTCTGCCATGCCTTCGTAACTAAACTCACGCGGTATATCCCTTGTGCGACCGTGGCCTTGCATTTCCGTTACAATTACTTTACGGTCTTTGGACAACAGGGGGATGATATGCGACCAGTTCAAGGGTATATTCATATAAGAGCCATGTAACAGTACAACGGGTTTACCTTGGCCATATACTTCATAATACATCTTTAACCCATTCACATCTGCATAGCCACTTTCAGCTGGCTTTATGCGCTGGCTCGTATCCATGCCTTTTGGTTCAGTTGAAACGTTTTGTTCATTCTTTGAATTTGGTTGGCAGGAGGTCACTATTACCACAACAATGGCAAAGGAGAGACTTATTATTACTTGCTTATTCATATCGTACTGTTTTGTAATGATACAAACCTCGGTAACAATATAATGGCACTGGCAGTGTGTGCGCGACATTTATAGGGTTAAATGCGACAACTCGTACAACCTGTCCCCTTTGAGGGAGGTCAACATTATTTACAAAAAAGAAGATGTATGCTACTTACTTTTATGGCTTTCGCAAAGTCGACATGCTTCCGAACTGATTCATTGCCAAAAGAAGAGGTGAAATGGAAAGCTTGGTGGTGAATAACACCAAGAGCAAAAGAACACGAACAAGAGCAAGGAGCAAACGTGAAACAGAAGGAACACAATACCGTGTTTGGCCAAGACCCTGATGTTAGGCGAAATACCAACTGAAAAAATTATCACACGAAATCCTCATAAAGCGTCTAGGAAATCCAGATAGAGCGGAACACTTTTTTCAATCCATTCAGCCGAAGAATTAAACTCAATTCCGTAGTACACAAAAAGTGGTTTGTAGTCCGCTTTTACATATTCAAAAGTAAGTTCGAAAGGTCGGGTTAATTCTGCCATTGTATATTTGTATTTTTCGGAGTGCCGATATTCGTGTTCATCGACTCCTGCTGAAATAGCCAGGGCTATTTTCTTTCCAGCAAGTTTGTAGCCGCTTTTACTTCCGTACGCCCAACCATGCGTTAAAACTTCATCTAACCACTTCTTGAAAAACGGTGGACAATTGAACCAATAAAAAGGAAATTGAAACACAATGTTGCTGTATTGTTCTATCAACTTTTGTTCTGACAGAATATCAATTTTCTCATCACGATATACTTCGTGTAACTGATGAACGACATACTTGTCAGGGTATTGATTTAATTCTTCAATCCACCTTTTATTGATAAGTGAATCTTGAATATTTGGATGAATAACGATTACCAATGTTTTCATATGGTCGCAAGAAATTGTTGCCTACAAAACTAATTCACCTAACCTGGTCTTTGTACATTAGCAACTCATTGTGTGGTACTATAAAAAATGTAAGCAATGTCAAAGATTAAGAAAACATCAACAAACTTTGCCAACAAGCAAGCATTAGCGGATGAATGTTCAGAAGTGTATGCTGCCAACATTATTGGCGGACAATGGGCTTTAGTGATATGCTCCTGGTTAATGAACGGAAAACTTAGATTTGGAGAATTGAAAACACTTCTGCCAAACATAACTGAAAGAATGTTGACGTTGCAGTTGCGAAAATTAGAAGCAAACAATATTGTAAAGCGAACCGTTTACGCAGAAGTTCCGCCACGGGTAGAATACGAATTGACTGCGATTGGCTATGAACTGAGGCCAATTATTAAGCACCTTGAAAAATGGGGCGAGAAACACAAAAACCTAAAGTAAAAAAAGTTTGTTGTGTGCTGAATTGCTAAAAGCGAAACTGACAATACGATTCGTGCTGACGGAAGTATTACGCCATTTGTAATGCTATTAAACTATGGCACTGAAATCTCGCCTTGGGCAATACCAGTCCATTATCTGCTATTTGAATTTATCATACTTGAAAGTTTGTTGGTGCGAAACCTCACATTTAAACCTTACAGAATAGAGCTCAGGAGAGTATTTGATATTTACGTAAAAAATGTTCACTACTCTTGACATAGGGCTGTCACAAGAGCATTCTAAATTTGCATTACAACAAAACATAGACAAATGACAATAAAAAACTTTCGTTATTGGATGCTTCTTGCACTAATGATATTCTCATTCACAGCTCAATCACAAATACAAACAAATACATCTGACACAATGAACAATCAATCCATTCAAAAATTTTACGTAATCGGAATTTCAACAAGGACAACGAATGCAAATGGACAATCTGCCAGTGACATCGAAGCATTGTGGGGTAAGTTTTGGGGTGAAGAAATTCAAAAACAAATTCCGAACAAAGTCGATGATGATATTTACGCAGTGTATACAGATTATGAAACTGACTTCACTGGCCCCTATACTACCATTGTTGGAATTCAAGTAAGCTCGTTAGAAAATATTCCAAAAGGATTTGTTGGTATCACGATTGAAACTGCAGTCTACCAGAAATTTGTTTCCAAAGGTAAAATGCCCGAAGCTGTTTTTAATACATGGTTAGGAATTTGGAAAAATGAAAATCTGAACAGAGCCTACAAAGCCGACTTTACTATTCACGGAAAAAAATATTATGACGGAAACAATGCAGAAGTAGAAACTTTTATTTCCGTAAAAGAATAATATGCTTTGAACTATAAGCTTAATGGTGGCTGATGGTAATAGGATCAACTCTGTGATGGCGTACTGAATCTTCTGGGATAATCTCGACACACTTCATTTCGGCTAATACTAAAGCTGATTTGGATACTTTTATGAATGTGCGCTTTTTCACTTTTGTGAAGTGATTCAACAAAACAAATAATTGTATGAGTATTAAGAAAGTAAAATTGGGAAGTCAGGGACTTACAGTGCCGCACTTGGGGCTGGGTTGTATGGGCATGAGTATGGAAAACGAATACCACTCTTCTATTGACAATTATAGTCAGGACGTAATGGTAACGCAACTTGAATTATTGTTAAACTATTCCAATAGGTTTTATAATCGGCAGTTTATTACGCGTAAAACAGCAAGTAATGATATGCTCGTAAAGCTCGATGATTTGCTCACTGAATATTTCAAAGGCGACAAAGTACAGCGTCTTGGATTGCCTACAGTTCAATACGTTGCTAGCCAGTTGAATTTATCACCTCATTATCTAAGCGATGCGCTCAGATCGCTCACCGGGCAAAACACACAACAGCATATTCACAGCAGGGTCATCGAGAACGCGAAGGAAGCACTAACAACCACCTCATTATCTGTAAGTGAAATAGCCTACCAGTTAGGCTTTGAACACCCGCAGTCCTTTAACAAACTATTTAAAAGTAAAACAACGTTATCTCCTTTGGAATTCAGAAGCTCTTTTAATTGATATCAATTCGGATTAAGTTTTACATCTGATAATCATCGCAAGCAGAACCTTTTCCTTATTAAGTCCAGGTCTCCCGGACTCTGATGCTTTAGAACTCTCCTGCAAAGAAACCCTGCGGAGCTTATAAGCTCATCTATTGTATTTGCTGCAGAGATATAGTTAAAGAAGAAAAGAATTCTTCTAAAGACTCTAAGTCCTCCTACAAGTGTCCACCCCGTCATTCTTGTTCCATAACACAGCAGCATTAACCATCATTCTAACGAAGCCTTCCAGACATTTTATCTCAAAATAAAATAATCCCAGGCACACTTGCGCAACTCAAAAGTTGCGTATATATTTGCAACCTGCAAGTTGCGTGATTAAATCGTGAGAAAATGAAACAAGACATATTCCAGGCAATAGCTGACCCAACACGTAGGGCTATTTTAACTTTAATTGCTATTCAGGCATTAACACCAAATGCAATGGCGGAAAAATTTGATATGAGTCGACAAGCAGTATCAAAACATATTAAAGTACTACAGGAATGCAAATTGATTAAGCCTGAGCATTCTGGTAGAGAAATTTATTATCACTTTAATCCAAAAAAAATGCAAGAGTTAGACAATTGGTTAGCGCAATTCAGGAAGACTTGGGAAACGCAATTCAATCAACTTGATAATTTATTATTAACAATGAAAAAACACAAAAAATGAAAGACAATTTGCTATTTGATTTTACCGTTGACAAAACAGCGAAAACGGTATTCATAACAAGAGAATTTGATGCAGACCTATCGCTGGTATGGGATGCATTTACCAAAGCAGAAATGCTTGACCAATGGGTGGCACCTAAGCCCTGGACCTCCAAAACAAAAATTATGGATTTTAAAGTTGGCGGACGCAGATTTTATGCGATGGTAAGTCCGGAAGGACAAGAGCGTTGGGCAATTCAGAGATATACTTCCATTAGCCCAAAAACCAACTTTAAACTATTTAATGCTTTTGCAGACAAAGACGAAAACCCTGAAGTGCCGGGTTCTGAATGGGACTACACCTTCAGCGAACAAAACGGAAAGACAATAGTCGGCATTACTATTTATAATGAATCGCTTGCACGTATGGAGAAGATGATTGAAATGGGCTTCACAGAAGGATTTAAGATGTCAATGAAGAATTTGGAAAATCTTTTAGAAACTTTATCTCAAAAATGATTTTCGTTTTCAAGACATCGGTCAAAACTAAAATGCAGTTAAAGAAACTCAAACCGCATATTGAGGAAAGACTGCCAAACGCGAAATGGAATTTCGATCTTCAGGACATCGATAAAATTTTGCGTGTTGACAGCGAAGATGATATCGTTTTGATAATAACAGATTTGCTAAGCAGTCATCACCACAGTTGCGTAGAATTAGCGTGAACAACAGCTAAGAAACAATGAAAGAAAGTAATTGATTTAACAATATAGGAAATAGAAATTATGGCGCATATCAATCCTTACATTCACTTCAACGGAAATGCCGAAGAAGCGTTTACATTTTACAAATCAGCATTTGGTGGGGAGTCGCAAAAATGATGCGTTACAAAGACCTGTCAAGCAAGGAGGGAGAATTGAAATGCCAATGGCTGACGGCCTTTCGGTGCATATTTGGAATGTTTGCAGACAAATTTGGTATTCAATGGATGGTGAACTTTGATCCGAGATAAACGGGTAAAGGTAACAGACGAAAAACAACGAAGGCATAACATAATGTTCATGAAATGGTGGGGATGTGTAAGCTATAAGTTTTTATCTTCGGTCAACGTTTGATCTCCGTGGATAGATACGTTTTCAAAGTTTACCATGAATAAAACACCAACATTGAAGCAATAGCTTTTCGAAAGCATGGACAAAGAATTCTTTCAACGAAAAATAAAGGAACTAACCGATGACAAACTCATTGACTTGTTACAAAAGACAAGCAATGAATTTAATCTTGACATTGTTGAATTAGCAAAAGAAGAGGCCGAAAGAAGAAACTTACCGTTTGAGCCTACTTATAAGGCCGACAACATAGACGGTGATAATAAATCAAATGATAAAGAAAAGTTAAGGAAGTGGAATTGGGGAGCTTTTGGGAACAGTAAATTGATATATCTACGTTGTGACTAACAGGAGGAGTCGCATAAGGTGATATTTCCCTTACATTTCCGAGAGAACCAAAAGGAGAAACTCCCTTTGCGACTGGACCGGCAGCACGTCCAAGACCGTAAAACCTATATATGACACGACTTAAATTTTTAGCCTTAATTTTTATAACCGTTGTTAGTCATGGACAGCCATCTCATGTAAAGAGCGAGGAAATAAAGAGTAGTAATGTGCCAGCCACCAAACAGAAGAGAATGGTCTTCCGTGGATCTGCTGAAGAAAAAGTATGAAGAACGACCAAACCTATGGTCATACTCCTTCGTATATTGATAATGTATAAAAACATTAGTGATTGACATGAAGAGCTGTATGAAAAGGATCTTCACAGCTCGTCCCGTTCTTTTCGAAATACTGTTTCAGATAGCCTAGGGGTGAAACTCCCTTGGTTGACTGGACTACTTCATTGTAAGAACGGCCTAAAATAATAAGTGACAACGAATGAATTATCAACAAATACTTCCGGAAGAGTGGTTGCGAAAATATATTCGCTGCTTTTGGACCTTGGAAGATGGTAATTCTATTTCTTACCCAAAAACGTTTAAAATAATTCCTGACGGATCGCCAGGATTGATTTTTCAGGAAAACCCTGTTGCCTTTTCAGACAAAAACAATCAAGCTTTGCCACAGCTATATGTATACGGACAAACGACTTGTCATACAAAACATATTGCAACGGAAAGTTTCAAACTTATTGGCATTTACTTTCAACCCGCAGCGCTAAAAACTATTTTTGGACTAGATGCAAACGAGCTTATCGACCAACATGCAGACATTAGCCATCTTTCGAAAAGCACACTAAACGAGCAGCTTCTAAATACTCCAGGTGTAGAACAGAAAATAAGACTGCTTAGTGCATTTATTCTGAAACAAGCAGCGCATCAAAACAATGATGATGAGAGAGTAGCCTACGCCTCTGCACAACTGAAACAAGGTAAAACTTTGAAGAATATTCAAACCGAACTGAATCTATCTGAGCGTTCGTTGGAAAGATTGTTTAAACAACACATTGGAATTTCACCAAAACTTTATGCACGAATAAATCGCTTTCAATCTACTCTGGATCACTTACGGAAAACCAAATTCGTCACGCTTGCTGAGGTTGCCTATGAAAACGACTACTTCGACCAATCACACTTTATCAGGGAGTTTCAAGAATTTTTGGGCGCAAGCCCTAAACATTTTATGCTTGGAGCCCATGAGCAGGTGGCGAACTTTCCTGACTGGAGGAATTAATCCTCTGTCGGATTTATCCAATCTTCCAAAAAAACGCCATCATAGCTTGCTATCATAATTTAAAATAAAATATTATGATAGCAATTACAGGAGCAACCGGAAACTTTGGAAAAGCAACCATTCAATTTTTATTACAAAAAACAGCACCGTCAAACATTGTAGCCATCGTGAGAAATCCTGATGCTATGAAGGATGTTGAAGCATTGGGAATAACCGTAAGGCAAGCAGACTATAATGATTACTGCACGCTGCAGCAAGCATTTAAAAATGTAGAGAAAGCATTACAAATTTCTACGATTGGCGTAGATGTTGAAACAGGCAACCTGCAGGAGCAAAATGTAGTAAATGCATTGGCGGAAAATAAGGTGAAGCATATTGTTTATACCAGTATGGTAAAGGCCAGACCGCGGGCGATTTTTCAGGCAACTGCAACTCACTACCGTACAGAAGAACTAATAAAGGCAACAAAAGTTCCTTATACATTTTTTAGAAATAGTATGTATATGGAGCTTATTCCTGAGCTGATTGGTGACGCTTTGCAAACAGGCGAAATTCATTATCCTGCGGGACAGGGGAAAATAAGTTTTGTGTCAAGGGCAGACTTAGCGGAAGCTGTTGCAAATGTTTTAACCGAAAACACACACCACAATAGAACCTACGAAGCAACGGGGAACAAAGCCTATACATTTGATGAACTCGCACAAATAATTGGTAGTAAAAAAAATATGGCCCTAGAATATCTGGACATTTCGGACGCAATACTGAGAGAAAAACTTGTAAATAGTCAATTACCAATACAGGTTGTAGATTTATTGATAAGTATGGCAAATGCTATCAAGGCAGGCGAATTTTCACATACTGACAGTGTGCTTGAAAAGTTGCTTCGCAGAAAATCGTTAAGTTTGAACGACTACGTAAAGAGTTTGTAGCGTTGTTGTTTTAAACCTACTTATCAGTTCGCAAGCAAGAGGTTGGTATAATCATAGCATAGAAATACATTTGGGAGTAAACAGGAGGAGTGCGCCAGCTGACGCTGTCATTGTTATGGAAAGGGACACGTATCTACAAAGAATAAAATTTACCAACACGGTAGCCGTTGACGACAAGACGTTGGCTGCACTCCATGAACATCATGTCTTTCATGTTCCATTCGAAAACCTTGATATCCATTACAAAAGAGTATTTGACTTAGCAGCAGAAAGCGTATATCGAAAAGTAGTGATAGACTTAAGAGGCGGGTTTTGCTATGAATTGAATAGTCTCTTTAATAGGTTACTCCTTGACATTGGTTTTAATAGTAGAATTATTTCTTCCAGAATTATTGATGACGGGAACTTAGGACCGGAATACGATCACATGTCGATTTGTGTTGAAGTGAATCACAGAAGATATCTCGCTGATGTCGGCTACGGAGACCTGTTCATAAGACCGATTGAGATTAAGGAAGGAATTCAAAGTGATGGAAGAAGTTTATTTAAAATTGAGGAACGAAGTGATCACAACTTTCTTCTATCGATGTCGTATGACAAAATAAATTTTCAAGAAAAATACCGATTCAATTTGAGTGAAGTTTCCTTGGATAAGTTCGTTGATATTTGTTTGGAGAAGCAAATCAACTCCTCATCTTACTTTGTTAAAAATACAGTGTGTACAAAGCCAACAAGTACAGGTCGACTAACATTGTTTATTGGTAAATTAATCGAAAAGAAAGACAATGAACGAATAGAGAAGTCTATTCGAACTGATGATGAATTAAGATCGGAATTGAGAGATAGATTTGGAGTAGTGATAAGGTGAGTTTCAGATCATAGTTGCCACTGATATGCATTAAATTATAAATTATCCTTTATCTTCGTTTGGTGCGGCCTCACAGCCTGGTACTGAAACTTTGGCCCGAGCGGTACTTAGAACGTGTATTCAATTCATCAATATTAGAATGACTAAAAAGGAGTCACCTATAATAAGCCTGGTTATAATATCTATTCTATGCATATTTTATCCTAATAAAATTCTCGCGCAAGAGTCTCCCATTGTAATTGGCAATAGTTTTAAAATATATTCTCAAATTCTGAAGGAAGAAAGACAATACTTCGTTCATCTACCGGAGTCATATGAGAACGATGTATTTTATATTCAAAAGAAATATTCTGTACTATTCCTGCTGGACGGTAAAAGCCATTTCCATTTTGTTAGCGGCCTTGTAAAAACGATGAGTGGTGAAGGGAATGAGCAGATTCCTGAAATGATTATCGTGGCGATAACCAATACTGATAGAACCCGTGATTTAACGTCAGAAAATTCGAACACAAATGGTGGAGGCAAAGCCTTCTTGCATTTTTTGCAAGATGAGTTATTACCAGAAATAGACAAACAATACAGAACAATGCCTTATAGGATATTGGCCGGGCATTCTTTAGCAGGACTCTTTGTTATTGAAAGCTTTTTAAAGCAAAGTCTGTTCAATAGTTATATTGCAATTGATCCTAGCTTATGGTGGGATAATGGAGCATTGGTTAAATCAAGTGATACACTGCTCAAAAATAAGAGGTTTGCTAACACATCTTTATTTATTACCCAAGCTAATAATCCTTTTGATGAGGGACCAGATGCAGGTGCTAAAGGAAAGGCGATACAAAGCTTTGTAGCAAGATTAAATATGCATAAGCCCGATGGCTTAACATACAAGCATGTATTTTTTAGTGAGGAAGACCATTTCTCTATAACGCTACAAAGCTTTTATCAAGGGCTTTCTTTTATTTTTGAGGGTTACAAGTTTCCATTGAATAAACTCAAAGATAGTTCTGGTGAAGACATCCGTAATTACTATAAACAACTTTTTAATCGCATAGGAGCAAACCTTTTACCTCCGGGAAAGCTTTTAAATCAGGCTGGCTTGTTTGTCTTAAACAATGAAAAAATGTATGATAAAGCTATAGACATCTTCAAATTTAACCAGAAGTATTATCCCCATACCTACGTCACCTACCATAGTCTTGCGGAAGCTTATAAGAGAAAGGGAGAAAAGAAATTAGCCATTGCCAATTATAAAAGATCGCTTGAGTTAAATGCCGATAATGAAAACGCAAAGAAATCTCTTGTAGAATTGGGAGGCTAAAAAGGTAAGTATTCACCACAGCTAAGATTGCCATACACATTTAGTAGCGGTTGTCTATACGAGTTACTGAATCATGCATTTAAAGAGTTTGTCAATATTATAACGAAGGAATATCTTCAGTAGTTGCTACCCTAATGTTCATTTGTTCCGATTCTTCTATTTTTGTTTTTTGTGTTAGGATGATCTCGTGTGAAAGTAAATTAAACGCATAATAAAATGACGAACAATATTTATCCTTGCCTCTGGTTTGACGGCGAAGCTCAGGAAGCCGCGAAGTTCTACTGCTCGGTATTCAACAATTCGAAGATCACGGCCGACAATAAGATGATTGTGACTTTTGAATTAAATGGTAAAAAATTTATGGGCTTAAATGGTGGTCCGAAATATAAATTTACTCCTGCAACCTCTTTTGTGATAGAGTGTGAAACACAATCGGAAATCGACCACTACTGGGAGAAGTTAGGGGAGGGTGGCAGATATGATCGATGTGGTTGGCTGGATGATAAGTTTGGTGTTTCATGGCAAGTTGTGCCCAATGTGCTGCATAAACTTATGGGCGATCCTGCGAAGGCACCAAGAGTGGTGGAAGCATTTATGAAAATGACAAAATTTGATATCCAGACTTTATTGGATGCATAATAAGTGAGTGGATTTATCAGACTACGTTTATTTTAGCAACGGAATATATAATCGTTGGTCATGTAAAAGAAAGCAGGAGTAAAAGGAAAAAATGGAGCAGAGAATTAGCGTGTTAACCATTGGAGCGGACGACCTAAACGCAATGAAGGAGTTTTATGGCAAGACGTTGGGGTGGAAATTAGTTGCAGAAAATAAAGACATTGTATTTTATAAACTCAACGGATTCTTTTTAAGCATCTGTGATAGAAAAATGCTTGCTGACTTTATAGGTGTCAGTCCAGCGGGTAATGGCTTCCGCGCTGTAACCGTTGAATACAACGTTAAGACAAAAGAGGAAGTGTTAACCCTTTATGCCCAACTTAAGGACAAGGTTAACATTCTCAAAGAACCAACGGCGCCACCATTTGGAGGACTGTTCTTCTACTTTACTGATATCGAAGGAAACATTCTTGAAGTCGCATTCAATCCGTTTATAACGCTCGACATTAATAACAACGCAGTCGATCATAAACCTGTTGGCCATTTATAAATTTACTTTCTTGCTGTCGAAGTAAAATGAACACGTCTTCAGAATTATTCACTTTAGGTGTGTCTAAAGTTTCATTAGGCTACAATAATTTGAATTTTCCATTTAAGTTTAAGCCGTGGTTTTAAAATTACCTGCAGTCAACTAAGGATTACATCATGCGAATATTGGCTTTCTCCATTTTTATCTTTTGTAATATATTGTCTGGTGTTGGGCAAATATTAGAACCGATTGACAGTGCTTACTTAAATACCTTTGGCGATTTTTCACGAAATGTCAACAACATTAAAGACAAGGTCTGGTCTGGAATGGAAGTAGGTCCTTCATGTATTTTCAGATTAAATGGCCCGGCTTTTTTAATGAATCATCCCCAACCGGCCGCTAACGGGAAGCTTCTTAGCGATAGCACGTTTATGTTTAAACAGGCAGAACTAGCGTTGATGGGAACATCACAAACAGAAATCAATCATCATTTGACAGCCCATAATAATTATGGGCAATCTTTTTATGTATCCGAGAACCAGTTTTATGCTGAGTTATTTCATGAGCTACATCACGTTTACCAAAGAACTTACATTAAAAAACTTCAATTCGATAATCCTGCCGAACTATTAACTTATCCTGAGGATTACAGAAATGACGCTATCAAACAATATGAGAACGAGCTTTTGCTGGAGATGTTATCGGGGCCACCTGCCCAATTTGAAGAGAACTTAAATAAATTCTTTAGTTGCAGAGTTTTAAGGAAAGAAATTATTGGTGACAAATATCTGAATTACGAAAAGCGGGTGGAATCTGCCGAAGGTCCTGCTACTTACTGCGAATATATGTATATGAAGGAATTTTCTTCAACTGTAAAGGAGCAGGAATACATTAACAAGCGATTTTTTTATTCACTCATTGAGCCCACGTATGGTAGAGTAGGATTACGCAATAAACATTTGCTCACGGGAATGATTCAATGTCTACTACTAACCAGGAGTTTTAGCAATTGGCAGACGGATTATTATAATTCCGGATTGATGCTCAATGACTATTTCTTTTCAAAATTTAAGGCTCAACAAATTAAGCTTCCAACGATGGCTTACTATGAGGCAAAAGCAAAATACTTTACAAGCCTTGAGAAAGCAAAACATAACGAAAACCTTGAAGCATTTAATAATGAGAGTGGGTTAAAGATCACTTTGGTATTTAATGATTTTCCTGAATTCAAAGGCTTTGATCCCATGCATGCTGAAGCGGTTAATGATAGTTTAATCCTCCATTCAACATTGTTGAAATTGGGTAAAGGCAGCAATCATTTCAGTATGGCGAATCAGCAAACCGTTACACAAATTAAAGGACAGGTCTGGTTTGTGAAAAGTGTTACGTTCTTTATTCCTGAGAGTGCCGTGAAGTTTAATAATAACATACTCGTTAGTAATACAGAAAATGTAAATATTAGTTGGAGGTATGTGAAACAAGTAAAGAAAGGGAATGAATATATTATTACCCTTGAGTGAATGAACTGGGTATGATCGGGTAGGAGAGCTAATCCCAGAAAATTGTATTGACAATTCTGAATTATGAAGCCATACTGAATAAGGATGTAATTGGTTTTCCGGGACGGATGCGAATCTCAAACCATTTTAATCTGTAGTAAAGAGAAGACTACAAAAAATCCAATAGTAAAATGAACAACGAACAAAGTTCATTTGGCAAGAAAATACAAGAAGCTGATGCTGATAAAACGTTATAAGCGAACAGGTGAGCCAACTTATATTGCCGCAAATACTCTCTTAAATGTCGCATTCACACTCAACCCCGTTAAGGCAAGAGAATTATTTTCGTATTCATCTTAAATAAAGACAATGCGAAAATTAATATTAGAGACCCAATTATCTATTGATGGATATATTGCGGAAACAGATGGAAATACGAATTGGATGTTATGGAATTGGGGACCTGATTGGAAATGGGATTTCGAATTGCAACAGCATCATACTAATCTCACTAAATCTGCTGATTGTATTTTGTTGAGCAGACAAATGGCAGAAGACGGATTTAACGCTCATTGGGCAAAAATGGCTGAGGATCTTAATGCTCCGCAATTTGAATTCGCTAAGCATATTACTGATACATACAAGATTGTTTTTTCCAAAACAATAGGCAAATCAAAGCCAATTCCTGGAGATTGGAATAATACTGTTGTTACCAATGGTGATCTGTCAAGTGAAATCAATCAATTAAAAAACCAAGATGGTAAAGATATCATTGCCTATGGAGGCGCCAGTTTTGTTTCCGCTTTAATTAAATCTGGCCTTATAGACGAATATCATTTGATCGTTAATCCCACTGCTATAGGAAATGGCATGACGATATTTAGTGGACTTGATTGCAAACTAAATCTGTCTTTAGTGGAATCAAAATCATATGCCTGTGGAGTTGTTCTAAACGTGTACAGAACAAAGAGAAATTAATCAACTGTACCTGTTCATATCACTTTCAATGATGTAGATTGACGTAATAATTTGATTAAACTAGGACGTTTAATGAAGGATAGTTGTGGTAAGATTAAAAACTAAATGGAAGACTTTTATAAAAACGCTTGATGAAAATTTTGATGCTGCCATTGACATGTTAAGAGAGTCAATTGCTTTATGTATTGATCAACTCTGTCGATCAGCACCTAAATCTACTACCTCGCATATCCTAGATATTATCTTACAAGCCCATTCAAGAATTTACGACAGCGTTGCCTTACTCAATTACAGCTGACGACTTGCCCGCAGTCTTTCAAAAAAAATGGCCAAATGGAATCGAGGCTAGTCAACGGTAAAGGTTCGAACTCACATGGCTACATGTATAAATTATACTTTGTTGGAGATTCAAGTGGTGCTAGTGGGGAAAGCTTGCTGGATTTGGCCCGGTACCAGGATCATCCTTTTTTGAGATGTCAAGGCCGGTATAAGAAGAAACTTCAAATCTTTAACTATTTCTTATCTTTGAATCTTGTAATATCTACAAGATTACTTTGATAGCCAGAGACACCATAGACGAAGTTAAAAATCGCATGGACATCATAGATGTCATAGGTGACTTTGTTACGCTGAAGCGGTCTGGGCAGAATTATAAGGCTTTAAGTCCTTTTACCAACGAGAAAACAGCTTCTTTCTATGTAGTCCCCGGTAAGGGCATTTTTAAGGACTTTAGTAGCGGTAAGGGCGGTGACGCTATTACGTTTGTGATGGAGCATGAGGGTATGGCGTATACAGAAGCCATTCGGTTCCTCGCTAAGAAATACGGTGTTGACATAAAGGAAGATGCCGGCAAGGAAGAGCTCACCAGCCAAAGCGAGCGTGACAGTTTATACATTGTCATGAACTTTGCGAAGGATTATTACAAAGATCTGTTGTTCAACAATGAAGAGGGCAGGAGTATCGGCTTAAGTTATTTTCGCGAGCGTGGATTTAACGATCGCACCATCGAGAAATTTGAGCTTGGCTATACTTTAAATGAGTGGGATCACCTTTCAAAAGCCGCTATCAGCAAAGGCTACAGCGAGGAGATTCTTGAAAAGAGTGGCTTACTCATCGTTAAAAAAGAAGAAGGAAAAAAATATGATCGCTTTCGCGGAAGGGTAATATTTCCGGTGCACAACCTTGCCGGGAAAGTAATTGCCTTTGGTGCGCGTATTCTTACCAAAGAAAAAGATCAGCCAAAATATATTAACTCTCCTGAGACAGAGATCTACCATAAGAGCAATGTGCTGTATGGTTTGTATCAAGGGAGAAATGCCATTCGAAAAGAAGAATTCTGTTACCTGGTAGAAGGCTATACTGATGTGCTTTCATTACATCAGGCTGATGTCGAAAATGTTGTTGCCTCCTCTGGCACAGCGTTGACAGAAGAACAGATCAAGATGATGCGCAGGTTTACTGAAAATGTAACCGTGCTTTACGATGGTGATGCTGCAGGTATCAAAGCTGCACTGCGTGGTATTGATCTTGTGCTGAAAGGCGGATTAAATGTTCGCATAGTCTTGCTCCCAGATGGAGAAGATCCGGATAGCTTCTCCAGGAAGAATGGCAGTACAGAACTAAAGCTTTTTTTAAAAAGTCACTCACAAGATTTTATCTCTTTCAAGATAGGATTGTATTCGAAAGAGGCCGGCCATGATCCAATTCGAAAAGCGGAAGCTATTCGTGAGATCGTGACAAGTATTGGTGTCATTCCTGATCCGATCAAACGTTCCGTATACATTCAGGAAACAAGTCAGCTGCTTAAAATTTCAGAGTCGGTTCTTTTTTCAGAACTGAACAAGTTACTGATCAACGAAAGAAACAAAAAGACACAGGATAAAATCCGCGAAAGCGATGGTAGGGATTCTCTCGAAGCAATAACAGAAAGCTCAGAGCCAGTCAGAACTGATATTGTAGGTCTTATTCAGTTGCAGGAGCGCGAGGCCATTCGCCTGCTTTTGAACTATGCAGAAAATAGTTATGAAGAACAGCGTCTGGTTGATTTTATGCTTACTGAATTAGATGAAGTTGAGTTTACTAATCCCGTACTCAACGAGATCTTTCAGACTTTTAAGAAAGGTGCGAGTGAAGAAAAGTTGGTCGATACCCTCTACTTAATGGAACATTGTTCTGACCACGCAAAACGTATGGTAGCAGACCTTACAACCTTTCGTCACGAAACCAGTAAACATTGGAGTGTTAAATATCACATTCACTTTCCGCATGAGAAGGATGTGTTGCAGCAAGCTGCATATTCCAATGTGTTGCGATTGAAGTTCAGGCTCATTCAAAAACTAATAGAAGATAATTTGATCGAGATGAAGAACTCGCCAGGTGAGCATGATATGGAAAAGTACTTTACCATTCACGAGCAATTAAAAGGAGCCGAGAAGGATATTGCAGGAATATTAGGTATTGTTATATCTAAGTAGAATGTAAATCTGAGCGCAAAATTTGCGTGATAAGATTTCTTAAAAGAAGAACTAGTTATACGCATCTTGCGTTAGGCATTTGTAAAGCTGGTTAAAGAATAAATCAAAAGCGTTAATACGCTATTAATAGAATTCGACTCCATGAATGACATTAAACTCCACACCATTGAAGAAGCGCTTGAAGACGTCAAAAACGGAAAAGTCATCATCGTGGTAGATGATGAAGATCGCGAAAACGAAGGTGACTTTATTTGTGCAGCAGAATGTGTGACGCCTGAAATCGTAAATTTTATGGCAACGCACGGTCGCGGCCTCATCTGCGCCCCTCTGGTGGAAGATCGCTGCGACGAGCTTGGTCTCGAACTGATGGTGGGGAAGAACACAGCGACTTTTGAAACACCTTTCACCGTTTCAGTTGATTTGATCGGCCATGGATGCACTACGGGTATATCTGCACACGACCGCTTTAAAACAATCCGCGCCTTAGTAGATCCGGAAACAAATCCTGAGGAACTTGGCAAGCCCGGTCACATCTTTCCTTTAAAAGCAAAAAGAGGTGGCGTTCTAAGAAGGGCAGGGCACACTGAAGCTGCTATTGATTTTGCGCGCTTAGCTGGCTTTAAACCTGCCGGTGTTTTAGTAGAGATCATGAATGAAGATGGCAGCATGGCACGCCTGCCTGACCTTGTGAAGGTTGCAGAGCGGTTCAAACTGAAACTCGTATCTATTAAGGACTTGATTGAATATAGGCTGAAAAAAGAATCACTCATCAGCAGGCAGGTTGAGGTAGATATGCCAACTGAACATGGACATTTTAAGTTAATAGCTTTTCAACAAACAAATACGCTTGACGTTCATTTAGCGTTAGTGAAGGGAACATGGCACAAAGACGAACCGGTGATGGTGAGGGTTCACTCTTCATGTGTTACGGGTGATATTTTTGGGTCATGCCGTTGTGATTGTGGACCACAGCTCCATCATGCAATGGATATGGTTGAACGTGAAGGAACAGGTGTTGTGTTGTATATGAATCAGGAAGGTAGGGGTATAGGATTGCTGAACAAGTTGCAAGCTTATAAACTACAGGAAGAGGGTTGGGATACCGTAGAGGCGAACCTAAAACTTGGATTTGATATGGACGAGCGGGACTATGGCGTAGGAGCGCAGATTCTCCGTGACCTTGGCATTACGAAGATTAAGCTGATCACCAATAATCCTAAGAAACGTGTTGGCTTAATGGGCTATGGTCTGGAAATTGTCGATAATGTTCCGATAGAGATCGTTCCTAATCCGCATAACGAAAAGTATCTCATGACCAAGCGTGATAAACTGGGACATAATATTTTAAGAAATAAGTAAACATGAAGCGTCAGTTGCATTTCAAAAAGCTCTTATCCTTCTGCCTTGCGGCTGCAGCGATATTGTTGGCTAATGCGACACAAGCACAGAACTGGCCCTCGGAAGTGTGGCATGAAGGAAAAGTAGTGCTACTCGAGGGCGATACGTTAAAAGGACTTGTTAAATACGATCTTCAGCAAGACCTTGTTCAATATAGTGTGCGTGATAAAACAGCGGATGTTTTCACTGCCCGTAAACTTTTGTTTTTTGAAATCTTCGATGAGTCTGTGCATCGCTACAGGCAATTCTTTGCTTTACCTTTTACTACTGCAGGAGGCTACAAGTCACCAATATTCTTCGAGCTTCTGGAGGAGGGCAAAATGACGCTGCTCGCCCGCGAGTTCTTAGAGTATAAAACGATCAGCTCACCTTATTACTACGGCTCGTATTCGCGGATGGTATTGTCTCACAAGTACTTCTTTCTGAATGAAGATGGAGGCATCGAACAATTCGAAGGCAATAAAAACGATTTAATTGACTTAATGGGCAAGCAGGGGGAAGAGGTAGAAAAATACATGCGTGCTAATCGCCTGCGATACGAAGACAAATACGACTTTGCCAAAATAGTTGCTTACTACAATTCCTTATCAGGAACATAATCGAAAGTTCATTTTCCCTTGTAGCTTTGCCTCATATAATTTGATGATTTTATTATGAGCAAACCGCTGATTCTTGTTTCCAACGATGATGGTATTACGTCCAAAGGCATTCTTACATTGGTGAATGTGATGAAGCAAATTGGAGACGTAATCGTTGTGGCTCCTGATAGCCCACAATCAGGTATGGGACATGCAATTACTGTTGGGGAGTCATTGAGGTTGGAAGAGAATTTTATTTTCGAGGGCGTGAAGGCTTATGAATGCTCTGGTACGCCAGCCGACTGTGTTAAGATTGCGCGTCATTTTGTATTGAAAGGTCAGCGCCAGCCAGATGTTATTGTGAGCGGTGTTAATCACGGCAGTAACACTTCGATTAGCGTATTGTATTCCGGCACGATGTCCGCAGCAATTGAAGGTGCTATTGAAGGAACGCCTGCCATTGGATTTTCGCTTTGTGATTTCTCTTATACTGCAGACTTTTCACATGCTGAAGAATATATCAAAAGAATTGTGCTTCAGGTTTTAGAAAAAGGTCTTCCGAAAGGGGTAGCCCTCAATGTAAACTTTCCAGCGAAGTCAGATTTGCCGTTGAAAGGAATCAGGGTTTGCCGTCAGGCTAATGCGAAGTGGATTGAAGATTTTGATATGCGTTACGATCCTCATGGAAGAAAGTATTTTTGGATGCTCGGCAATTTCGTAAACTTTGATAAAGGCGAAGACAATGACGAGTGGGCTATTGCCAATAATTATGTTTCTGTAGTGCCGTGCCAGTTTGATCTAACAGCACACGCAGCCATTGCAGTGCTCAACGAAGACTGGGAGATTCTTAGATAAACCTTCGCGACTTTAATTCTTAAAGCTTTATGTTTAAGTCGCTCCTTCATGATCTGGAAGAAAGATTAAAGCAACCTTTGCCAGGTGCCCTTGCGCATGACATGATGCGGGCAACACCTGTTGGGCCGGTGAGTCCTAACTTTGAACATAAACTTCCGCCAAAGCCTGGTGCTGTTCTTATCCTGCTTTACGAAGATGAAGGCAAGATTAAATTTCCGCTTATAAAAAGACAAGTATATCTTGGTGCGCATAGTGGGCAGGTGAGCCTGCCAGGAGGTAAAGCTGAGCATGACGAAGATGCTATTGAAACTGCTTTGCGGGAAGGAGAAGAAGAAATTGGTATTGACAGAAATGATCTGAAAGTCATCGGAAGACTCAGTGATTTCTTTGTCATTCCCAGTAATTTTATTGTTACACCTATTGTCGTTGCCGCAGAACACGTTCCGCAACTAAGTCCTGATCCCCGTGAGGTAGAAAGAATTTTAACAGGGAATTTATTAGATATCGCGAGGCAAGATGCTATTCATAATAAAGAGATAATAGCTGCGGGAACATTTAGGATGATGGCACCACACTTTGAAATAGAAGGGGAGGTTGTATGGGGCGCTACCGCAATGATGTTGAATGAACTTTGTGAAGTTGTAAGATCTGTAATGGAACAAAAAAAGCTGTAGTTTCCTACAGCTTTTCAAGTTTATGATAATTTAATTATTACCTCTTTTTCTTAACAGGCTTTACAGGAGCTTTTTTCTTTTTACTCACTGCCTTAGCAACTGCTTTTACAATCTTGCTTACTACTCTTTTAACAATTCCTTTTTTCTTTGTAACCTTTTTAGGCGCAGCTTGCTTTACCGCTTTCTTAGGAGTGCCTTTCGCAACACGGGCCATTGTCTTCTTCACGGCCTTCTTTGCTACAACAGATTTTTTAGCATTGCCTGGCTTGGCACTACTGATCTTAGCTTTATCAGTTGCCTTTTTTTCTGAAGGCTTCAATGGCTTCACTACTTTCTTTCCGTTACTCTTCGTTTCAATCTTCCTTGACATTGGTTGTTGAAAAGTAGGAGTAGCAACAACTTCTTTAGCCATTAAATTAAGTGCTGATCCTGCTTTAAACCATTCAATCTGGCCAGCATTGTAAGTATGGTTCACCTTAATCGTTTCCTTAGATCCATCTTTATGATTGAGGACAAGTGTCAATTGTTTATCCGGAGCAAATGAAGTCATGTCAATGATGTCTATTGAATCATCCTCCTGAATTTTATCATAGTCCGCTTCATCAGAAAAAGTAATGGCAAGCATGCCTTGCTTCTTCAGGTTGGTTTCGTGGATACGAGCGAATGATTTCACCAGTAGCACGCGAATACCCAAATGTCGTGGCTGCATTGCAGCGTGCTCGCGTGATGAACCTTCACCATAATTATGATCCCCAACTACAATCGTTGGAATACCCGCTGCCTTATAAGCACGTTGTGTTGCAGGCACAGGTCCGTATTCTCCTGTTAACTGATTTTTAACGTTATCTGTTTTATCGTTAAAAGCATTGATGGCTCCAATCAGTGTGTTGTTAGCGATATTATCTAAGTGCCCACGGAATCTTAACCATGGTCCTGCCATAGAAATGTGATCCGTTGTACATTTTCCTTTTGCCTTGATCAGGACTTTCATCCCCATCAGGTTTTTTCCATCCCATGCTTTAAAAGGAGCAAGAGCTTGTAATCTTTTAGATTCAGGATCGATTTTTACTTGTACGGCACTACCATCTTTTGCTGGAGCAACATAGCCAGGATCTTTTACATCAAATCCTCTTGGCGGAAATTCTGCACCTGATGGTTCATCTAATCTTACAGCCTGACCTTCGTCATTAACAAGTGTATCTTTTAAAGGATTAAAAGTCAAATCGCCTGCTATCGCAAACGCTGTTGTAATTTCAGGTGATGCTACGAACGCATGTGTATTTGGATTACCATCGTTACGTTTTGCAAAGTTTCGGTTGAAAGAAGTAATGATTGAATTCTTTCTGTTGGGATCGTTGGTATGTCGTGCCCACTGACCAATGCAAGGTCCACAAGCATTTGCCAATACAACGCCACCCATATCTTCGAATATTTTCAGATATCCGTCACGTTCTACAGTATAACGCACCAATTCAGATCCTGGTGTAATGGTAAATTCTGCTCTTGCTTTAACTCTTTTATCGACGGCCTGCTTGGCAAGAGAAGCTGAGCGTGTAATGTCTTCGTAAGATGAATTAGTACATGAACCAATTAAGCCTACTTCAAGCTTTTCAGGCCATCCGTTCTTCTTAACTTCTTCAGCAAATTGTGAAACAGGTATAGCACGATCTGGTGTAAACGGTCCGTTGATATGTGGCTCAAGTTCGCTCAGATTTATTTCTATTACCTCGTCGAAATATTTTTCAGGATCAGCATAAACCTCTGCATCACCATTAAGTTGTTCTTTGATTTTATCGGCAAGGGCAGCAACTTCCTGACGACCTGTACCTCTTAGGTATTCAGCCATTTTCTCGTCATAACCAAACGTAGAAGTGGTAGCGCCAATCTCAGCACCCATGTTACAGATGGTAGCTTTACCAGTACAGGAGATACTGTCACAGCCTTCGCCGAAGTATTCAACAATAGCACCAGTTCCTCCTTTTACAGTGAGGATCCCGGCAACCTTCAGGATCACATCTTTCGCTGCAGTCCATCCGCTTAACTTGCCAGTAAGTTTAATACCAATCAGCTTCGGCCACTTTAATTCCCATGGCATACCTGCCATTACATCTACAGCATCAGCACCACCTACACCTATCGCGATCATACCAAGACCACCAGCATTTACTGTATGTGAATCTGTACCAATCATCATACCGCCAGGGAAAGCATAGTTTTCTAATACAACCTGGTGAATGATACCAGCGCCAGGTCTCCAGAAACCAATTCCGAATTTGTTGGAAACCGATTCAAGGAAAGAAAAAACTTCACCACTTGAACTCAGTGATTCTGCTAAATCTTTCTTAGCGCCATCTTTTGCCAGAATAAGGTGATCGCAATGTACTGTAGAAGGCACACGGACTTTTGGAATGCCGGCTGACATGAACTGCAACAAAGCCATCTGGGCTGTAGCATCCTGCATCGCTACACGATCGGGCGAAAAGTTAACGTATGATTTGCCGCGCGTAAAGGATGCAACTGGCTGATCTCCATGAAGATGCGCGTATAGTATTTTTTCTGATAATGTTAATGGCCTGTTCACGACTTTACGTGCCTTGGCAATACGGTCAGGCATTTGTGAGTAAACTGCCTTGATCATGTCTAAATCGAATACCATAGATGTAGTTTTAAGGTGCGCTAAAGTACTAAAATTTTTCTGGTTGATTAAGAAGTTCTTCCTGTGCAAAATCTTCTAAATCTACCTCGCTCCCTCTCATTTTATCCAACAGCATATTAAGCTGTCTGGTTTCATCTTCGCTAATGCCATGCAATAATTTTTCAAGGCTATCTACCGGACCTTCCATTTTATCCAGAAGTTCAAGCCCTTGTCGCGTGATGGTAATTTCTACAGATCTTTTGTCGTTTTTGGAATCCGCCCGGCCAATCAATGCTTTTATTCTAAGTCTTTCAACAATGCGCGATGTGTCAGACATTTTATCCAACATGCGGTCCTTAATGAGATTAATTGAAGCCGGATTTGGGTATTGACCGCGAAGGATGCGAAGCACATTGTATTGCTGTCGGGTAATATCAAAATCTTTAAACGCCTCACTCATGTGAGTGACAAGATAATTATGCGTATAAAGAATGTTGAGGATCGCTTTTTGGTATTCCGAGCGAAAATCTTTTTGCTTGATTTCTTTGCTTAAGGACATGGTCTTTTTGGTATATTTTAGGACTCCCAAAATAACCATTTCAAACATAATTGAGCTTGAAAAACTAAGATCTTACATTCTTTTCGCTGAATATTCTTTATTTGGTGTTAATGTAATTAAGAAACTCGCGCCTGATGTTCTCGTCATTGAACTTCCCGGAGAAATAAGCAGTACCGGTTTTGCTATTGGTGTCCCCAACGCCCCTCGAAGCAACACACATATGGTTAGCATCTACTACTACAGCAATATCGTCGGTCATCAACACGCGTTGCATTTCTTTACCGATCTGTACGGTTAGTCTTTCCTGCACCTGCGGTCTTTTTGAATAATATTGAACAATGCGATTGATCTTTGAGAGTCCAATTACTTTTCCGGAAGAGAAATAAGCTACATGTGCTTTACCATAAATTGGCACAAAGTGATGCTCGCAATGAGAGTAAAACGTAATGTCTTTCTCTACCAGCATCTGATCGTAATTGTACTTATTTTCAAAGAGTCGGGCTATCGGACGATTCTTTGGGTTCAAACCACTGAACACTTCTTTCACGTACATTTTTGCAACCCGCCTTGGCGTACCATTCAGGCTGTCATCGGTTAGATCAAGACCAAGAATATGCATGATTTCACGGAAGTGTTTTTCGATCCTTTCAATTTTCTCATCGTCATCCACATCAAATGCGTCAGGGCGCAACGGTGTATCCGCTGACGAAGTTACATGATCGTCGCCGTCATCATCAGGCTCAACCGACTTAAGAGGCCGGATATTCAACAAAATTTCTTTCGGTCTCATACAATGTGATTTTCAATTCGAATTTTAAGTCTAATTTATCTCTCAATATCCTCCAGATGACAACAGCAATGTTTTCAGCAGTTGGATTGAGATTTTTAAAGTATTCAGTATCCAGGTTTAAATTCTTGTGATCAAATTTAACCAGTACGTTCTCTTTGATCAGGTCACTCAACACCTTCATATCAAACACATAACCTGTGGAAGGATCCGGCTCAGCAATGACACTAACAATCAGTTCATAATTATGCCCATGATAGTTCGGGTTATTACATTTTCCGAAGATTAGATTATTTTTCTCGTCAGACCAATTAGGTTGATACAACCTGTGGGCAGCATTAAAATGTTCTTTCCGCGAAACCTTTACTTTCATATCCTGTAAAAATAAACAGGATAATCGGCAAAAGGTTCACTGGAATCAGCAATAACCTAAAAAGACGGCTAAAAACTGCTTGAACAGGCAGCTATTCACTATTGAAAAGTCAGAAAGTAGTAATCGAATTATCGTGAAAAGAAAGTAACGAAAGGTTGAGTCCGATACTGAATTCATGTGACGTGTATCTTGTGCCAACGGATTTGTTTGTTGGCATCTCAAAAGCATACCCAAAGCGGTAGTTATTGCTCAACTTCAATTGAGCCAGCAATCCATAAGAATTGAGATTTCTTGTAAACACTCCGGCTGTATAACGCTCGTCTATATTAAAGGAAAAATTAACATCAGTAGACAATGGAGAGCCTTTGACACCACGAAGTAATACAGAAGGTTTCAACCGAATTCTTTCGCTCAGGAATAGAACATAAGCTCCTGTAAAATAAAAATGCTGCTGATACAGTTCTGTTTCAGAACCGGTAAATTTTCCTTTAGGCTTAAGCATGCGGGGAACCGAGAGCCCTATAAAATACTTATCGCTATTGAGTATAATACCAGCACCGAAACCTGCTTTTGAAAAATTCTGGTTCCCCTGAAACTCTGGTGCATTTGGGTCTCTTGGATTTAATTCATTGTTATCGCTTCTGTAATTAATCAGTCCAGTCTGTAATCCAAATGATAAGTATTTTTGATCAAGATCAAGACGATAAGCGTAAGTAGCCTGGATCTCTGTATTCTTGTTCGAACCTACTTTATCTTGTAGGATGATCAAACCAACACCCATTTTATTATCGAACAGGGAAGTATGAGCACTTGCGTTGACCGTGGCGGGACTTCCGTCAAAACCAGCCCATTGTTTCCTGTATGTTAAAGAAGCATTGAAATTATTATTCAATCCTGTGTACGCAGGATTAATAAGCAAAGGGTTGTTTAAATATTGTGCATATAATGGATCTACTTGTGCTTCAGCTGAAAAGATAAAGCCAATTGAAAAAGCGAGGAGTAAAAATTTCTTCATGGGTTTATTGTTTCAGTGACAGATATCCTGTTAAAGGTTTTTTATTACCAGTTGTAAATTCAATCTTATAGAAGTACGTACCGGAAGGTAGCTCTTTACCATTGTCATTATGTCCTTCAAATCTATCGCCAGGCCTATCGTTGTTATAGTTTGATTTTTCATATACTTTATCGCCCCATCTGTTGAAAATTGTAACCTTGCTTTTATCAGGAATATTCTCAACGTGAAGATATCTATTGTTAGCACTTTGGCCATGAGGAGCTACTGCGTTAAAAACTTCTACATCACCAGGCTCAGTATTGGGTATTACATTTAGTGTAATGTTTTGAGATACGCAAGCACTTCTAAGATCACAAACCTCTACAATAAGTGTTTCAGTACCTGAAAAAGCTTTGTTAGCATAATCGACAACAAGTTTGTTATCGGCCTCAATGCTTGCTAAAGCACCACTAGCAAGAGGTGTCGTGATTTTTAAGGTGGATAAATCAAGACCATATCCTGCTTCAGTATCAGGATCACTGATAAGAGAGTCAAGATCAATTGTTTTAGAACCCCTTTCGAAAATTTCTATCAAGGTTGCTGCTATTGCCGGGTTGCTATTGCTAATAATGCCGTAATTTCTTGTGAACACGGTTGTGTTTGTGTAGTCAGCATCAAGAACTTTAAGACTTACTGTTCCTGGCTTTGTTCTTCCATTGCCACTTGTTTTTCTTCTGGCTGATTCCTGTTCTGTATAAGTAAACTTAACAGACCTAAGGAGTTGTTGATAAAAAGCTATACTTGCTTTACCTCTGAAGACAAGAATTCCTCCATCTGCCGTGCCATCATACAACGCTGTCAAAGCTTCATTTTCAAAAATAGCAGGGGCAAGCTCACCAACCGGCATTGTGTACTGTAAAATACCGTCTCCAGAACTGAAATTTTCAACTCTTACCAAAGCATAAGAAATGTTGTCACTATCAGTATCTGTTATAGTCAATGTAGCATCAATAAAGAAAGACCCTGCAGTTCCTTCAGCTTGAATTGTAGTGGATTGAACGTTGAGTATAGGTGCAGGATTATTGTTTTTGTAATAGCGGACGACACCAGCATTGTCTCCCTGAAAAACATCCAAATCTCCGTCATTGTCCTGATCAATGAAGGCAGGTGACGGTTCTTCTGCATTTGTAAATTGAGGTATAATATCTCCTTTATAGACGAACTTTGGGACCTTTTTTGAACCAATATTCTCGTAGTAAAGAAATTCATTGCTATTGGTTATTTCCGAATGTAGATCTCCACCTTCACCAATTAAAGCGTCATAGTCTCCGTCATGGTCAATATCAATAAAACGAGGGTAAAGGAGATGCTCTTCTGATACTTCGGCTAATGGGTTTCCTGCAAATCTATTTGCGGATGGCCCGGTAGACACTGTAGAAGGATCATAAGGCCCAGTCCTGTTTATAAAAATAGGAATTGTGGAACTCCCAGTATTTTCGTAAAACCTTACAATGTATCCTCGCGAATAATCGGAAGCAAATAAATCAAAATCACCATCATCATCGATGTCAACAAAGTCAATTTTTGGTTCGTGATTGAGTGATATTTTGGCAAACGGAGAATTCGCATGTTGATCAATATAAGTGCCATTCTCGTTTTTGAAAAATTGAATTTCGCCGCTCTCGTATTGATATGCTCCTCCAATCAAATCAAGATCGCCATCGTTGTCAATATCAATATGGGTAGGAGAAAACTTTTGCCCCAAAGACAACTCTGAAAAAGGATTAGGTTCTCCCTCAGTTAATTCACGATAAGCTCCGTTATTTCCTTTATAAATTTTAAGAGGATTGAGGCCACTTCCTAAAATGACATCAGTCTGCCTGTCGTGATCAATTTGGGTGATGTAGGGAGTTGAAGAATGTTCGACATTTACTCCATCAAAAGGATTATCTAAACCTGATTTTTCATTGAAAGTTCCGTTGCCCTGGTTTTCAAAATAGGAGATTTTGTTAGTATTCTTATTGTCTATACCGGACCCAACAATTAAGTCGAAGTCACCATCGTTATCAAAATCAATAGCTGCCGGGGCGGGATGTTCATTGTTAGAGTCAAAAGTAAATTGACTAAAAGGATTCGCTTCGCCATCTCTCCTTCTGAACTCCTCCTTACCTACATTTTCATAGTAAACTAGCCTATTATTTAAATATTTTCCTAATACAATATCAAGATCTCCATCCTCGTCCAAATCTAATGTTGTTGGTGAAGCTCCTCCGTAAGAATCAGAGAAGTCTATGACAGGAGTATTGATAAAACGTCCTATTCCATCGTTTTTGAAAAAGCGCAAGTAGTTTACACCTTCGCCTTCGATATACTCGCGGCCTCCTATAATAAGATCGAGGTCGCCATTTTGGTCAAGGTCGGCCAAGTGTGGAGTACTTCTATATCCGTTATTGGAAGATAAATCTTTGAAAGGGTTGCCATCCTCCCTCAATTCGAATTTCGGATTCTTAATGTCACCAATGTTCTCGAAATAAAGTAAAGAGCCATATTTTGTTCCTATAACTAAATCAAAATCTCCATCGTTATCCACATCTCCAAAAGATGGCGCAGGAGAAGGGCGTAGGTGTGCTTGAATTGAAGAAAAAGGATTTGCGTCACCTTTTATTTCCTCGAGCAGGGGAGTTTTACCTGTTCCTTTATTTTCGAAGTATCTCAATCCGAGTTCATCAGGTTTCAAGGAACGGTCATAAAATTCACCCACCACTATATCATTATCTCCATCCCCATCGAGATCTACAATTGCAGGAGAAGGTTCTGACGTAAATTCGAATGGTTCTCTTAGTGGATTAAGATATCTCGGCTGACGATCAAAAGGTCCTAATGAGGTTTGAGCAGTTGAAATGCTAGTCGATGCAAAAAAAGTTATGGTTCCAACGGCAGCTGCTAGTTTTAGCTGAACTTTAAGATCTATTAGTCTTTTTTTCAGTTTTTTTAATTCGAAAAGAAATTCTCCCTGTGCATACTCAGATCTATGATGAAAACTACCATTAGCAACCTGTCTCTTTAGTCGTATAATTAATTTTCTATACCTGCGGGACGTTTTATCATAAAGTCGCAGAAAGTGCGGGGATACTTTCATAGTGGGGTGTATTCGGAAATATGCTGCTAAATTAGGTATAGTATAGGGATATAAAAATCTTTTCGTTTTAACGACCCTGAATTATGGTTGGTTGCATGAAGGTCACCGCTATTGACCAAAAAAATATGATTATTTTGAAGCTATGAACCTTTTATATACACAAAGCGCAAGCTGTAACGAGATACCGGAAAATCGCCCTTTGTTTTCCACTTAATTTAGCAGTACAACTTTTTACGGTTTTTGTTTTATTTTACTGAATGAATCAAGCACAAGGTCAAACGAATGAAAAAGTTACTTTCATTAACGTTTGGGGCAAAAAATTACCTGAAATAGAATCTCAAGTATTGAAAATATGGAAAGAGCTTGGTGGTCTTACAGACAGTCAGTGCAAAGAACGTCTCAATCAATTGGCGTTTGTTGTTTTGAACGGTGCGGGGGAAGTTGTAGGGATTTCTACTGCTTTTAAAACTTTCATCAAACAGTTGAACAACTATTTATATGCATTTCGGTGCATCATTTTGCCAGAGTCAAGAATTCCCGGGATGGATGCAAAGTTGCTTGTTGTTACACGCGATTTTTTAGAATCTATTCATAAGGACGATGAACGAGATATATCAGTTGGAGTAATTACATTAGTAGAGAACCCTGGTTTAAAGCAACGTAATCATGCAATTTGGCCTGCTTCTCAGATGGTTTATATAGGTAATTCTAAAAACGGAAGTCACATCAGAGTTTACTACTTCAAGGGCGCAAGAATTTAAACTTGAGCAGTTTTTACCGAAAGTGAATTCAAACTCCGGATAGCCAAGTTCTTATAATAATTTACTTTCCTGCTTAATAAAATGGCGTCTGGAAATCTTTTGCTAAAGGCAGATATCCCTAGCTGGGCTTGTCTTCTAGCCAACCAATCACCTAAACAAAAATGGATTCCGCTTCCGAAACTCAAATGTTTGTTGGGCGATCTCTCTATTTGAAACTTATTAGGATTCGAAAAAACTTCTTCGTCTCTGTTGGCTGAACCTATTACTAGTGTCACTGCGGACCCTGCGGGAATTATTATTCCCCGGATTTTGTAATCCTCCTTTGCAATTCTCCCTAATAATTGAACCGTGGAATCAAACCTGAGAATTTCTTCTATCGAGGACACGATTAAATCAGGATCGTCTTTTAATTTTTTAAACTCTTCCGGATGCTTCAATAAATCATAAATGCCATTGCTGATAAGTCCTGATAAGGTTTCCTGACCTGCGATAAAAAGAAAGATGCCAATAGAAATTAGTTGTCTTTCAGATAAACCTGCATTCAGTTCCTTATTATCCTGTATGAGTTTACTTAGTAGACCATTATCAGGTGTAATAGTTTTATTAGCAATTTGAACTTTAAAAAAATCAACAAATTTTTTGGCTGCATCGTTTACCATCACCATTTCTTTGTAGGAAATATAAAGATCAAGGGATTTTGTCATCGTAATACCCAGCTCCTTAAGGTAGTGATGGTCTTGAACGTCAATGCCAAGAATATCACAAATTGTAAGGACAGGCAAAGGTTGCGCAAAGTCTTTTACTACGTCAATTTCATCTAATGTTATGCTACTTAATGTCTTTAATATATTTTTTTCAATTACCAAATCAACGTCATGATCATTCCAGCTTCTATTGATAAATGTTCTTATGCTTTGATGCTCCGGTGGATTTAGCATAAGGATAAAAGAATTCATGGCCTCATAAATAGCAGTGAAGTCGTCATCCTTATTTTCGAAGTAGTCAATGCCGCGTTTCAACCATTCGAGTCTGTTGCCTGTACCAAAAGATTTGCTCTTCAGAATTTCTTTAACATCATCATAACGTGTAACAATGTATTCTTTTGTTTGTGCAAGGTGAATCGGATCCTGCTCGCGCAATTGCTTGTACATCGCATAGGGATCAGCTAGGTTGACAGGGTCGAACGGTCTCCACAATAACTTGCTATTCATCTTTTTTCAGTGTAGCAAGATGACCAGATAAAAGATCAAGTGTTGGATAGTCCCAAAAGAAAATAGGATTGAGCTCGATCTTTAATTTCTTCTCCAGCCGATCGAGTATATAAACACTTCGAATGGAGTCCAGGCCCATGGAATAGAACTCTTCGTGATCACCAATCTCAGACAGGAGAAGCCCGGTTTCTCGCGAAACTTCTGCCTTCAGCAATGCTAAGATCTCTTCCTTGGTCATTGTTTATCTTCTTCTTTTAAGATTGCCCAGTAATCTTCTTCGGGAGTAGTTAATGCAAGAATATGATCTAATTTTTGATTATTCAAAAGATTTGGCCTTCGCATGTTTGGCATAATGCGTACATCGTAGATCTCTTCAACACTGTCTTCATATTTCAGGTGCTCTACAATGTTCCCTGAGGGCAAATGCACAATGATCAAACCGCAGAAAATAGATTTTTTAGCAATCGGAAGATCGTTAAAGGCAGTAGACTTCTTTCTTAGTTGTGAAAGCCCGATAAACAAATAATCACCGTACTTATCCATTCCTCTCACAAATCCATCGAGACGTGCTATCGTTTCTCTTTTTCCATTGGTAGTATCAATACTTGCTAAATCTCCGGATGCCGATTCAAGTAAAAATAATTCCCCATCATAAATCCGAGGTGAATGAGGCATTTGTAATCCTTCGGCAACAATTTGATTTGAAGGAACATCGATTAAAACACCACCATTTGCCTTCGTAGCGCGCCAACCTCCAGCAACATCTGTTTTGCCAAGTGCCGTAACGAATTTTGGGGATTGATTTTCAAAAGCAACGCCATTCAAATGACATTGATCATCTGGCGTTATTTTTTTTATAAAATACGGTTTCCATTTTGGTCTAAAACTATGATGATCATCAATTGTGGCTAAGCATGAAAACCTTGTATTAACAGCCCACAGGGTTTGATCTTGCCAATGTAAATCATGGATGTCAACCTCGCCCGTGTAGTAAGATGCACGTGGAAGAAAAAGTGCATCGTATACATTTGGATTCTGTGGGTAATTGCTCGCCATTTTGCTGGCATTGCTTAAAACGAGTACTTCCGATTGTGTTGCAATTGCCATTCTATCATTTTGCAACGCTATGCCCATCGGCTTTTTGAAAGTTCGCGGGAGCTGAACAATTCGATTATTGTTTGTTGCACTGATCAAAATGACTTTGCCAGCTTGATAGGTACTAATCGCTACAGTGCAATTGAGATTATATAAAAGCTCTGGTAGGTTTTTTGAATGTGAACAAGTGAAAGGGGCGGGCCGTGCATTCATTCGATGTAGCATTCAAACGTTTGAGATTACCAAGTTCTTCCAAGAAGAATGTTAAAATTAAGCAAAGGGAACTTATTTATGGGAAAACTTCTTATTCCCAGTAATTTAGTAGATATTCGGCCGACCGATTAATTTAAGATCGCTTGAGAGCAAAACATCAGGAAGGTCAATAGAAGGGCAAGTAAGAGGCGATATTTAAGGTTCAAATTTAAAAATGGTCAATTAAAGACCTAAAGTAATACTTTAAGCGGCAATATGTAATTGTTTAGTTTTATTATTTTGAAAATTAACGCATTATGAACGTATATACTCAATCTTCATGGACTTCGAAAGCATAAAAGCTAAGCTTACTGACTATAAAAACAACGGTAAAACACTCTTTACCACTTCGTCATTTCAATCACACAGTCTTGTATTGCTGCACATTATTAGCAGAGTTGACAATTCAATACCTATATATTTTATTAACACGGGATTTCATTTTCCGGAAACGTTAAAATTTCGAGATCACATTACGAAGTTGTTTGGACTTAACACTGTAGATCTCAAATCAGACGTTCCAAAGTTTATGCAGCGTGACCCTGATGGAAGACTTCTCTTTACTTCTGATCCTGATCATTGCTGTTATCTGAATAAAACTCAGCCCATGGATGCCATCCTCGTGTCACATGACATTTGGATTAACGGCGTTCGTGCTGACCAAAGCGCAGTGCGTGCAGCCATGAAAGTTGAACAACCTGCAAAGCATGGTTGCACCAGGTTTCATCCCATGTTAGACTGGAATTCTAAAATGATTTGGCAATACCAAAAAGAACATGACTTGCCAAAACATCCTCTTGAAGAAAAAGGATTTATGAGTATAGGTTGTGAGCCTTGCACACGTAAATTGGACCCCGAAATGCAGGAACGCGAAGCGCGATGGTTTGGGATGAATAAAATTGAATGCGGGCTGCATACTGATTTAATCAATAAGTAATAATATAATTGAGCAGTGCCGTCACAACTGATACTGAGGCATCATGTAACATTTCCCAAATAGATTTAAAGAATGAAAGTATTAGTTACCGGAGGTGCTGGATACATAGGCACGGAGTTGACGTCCATGTTAATAGCCAGGCCTGATGTTGAGCAGGTCATTATTTATGATAATTTAAGCAGACCAAACCATAATTTCTTTCTAGGATTAAGGCACAGCAATGATCATAAAATAAAATTTGTGAAAGGGGAGTTGCTGGACTCACGTGCGTTAAGAAAAGTTTTAAAAGGCATAGACGTAGTGTATCATTTAGCTGCAAAAGTAACAACACCATTCGCTAATGCAGATGCACATGCTTACGAACAGGTGAATCATTGGGGAACTGCAGAATTAATTTACGCGGTTGAAGAAAGTAATGTGAAGAGATTTATTTTCACGAGTAGTACCGGAGTTTACGGTTCTTCAAATATACCGGCGCATGAAGACAAGGAGCCAGATCCCAAATCATTCTATGCTGTCTCTAAACTTCGTGGCGAAGAGCATGTGAGAAGGTTGATTGGTAAGATCGATACTTATATCATGCGTTGTGGAAACGTGTACGGATACAGCAAAAGTATGCGCTTCGATGCTGTGATTAATAAATTTATTTTTGACGCCAATTTTAGTAAGCTGATTACCATACAAGGTGATGGCAAGCAGTCACGAACATTTATTCACATTGATATGGTTTCTAAAGCATTGAGCAATTTGTTAACTGCTGACCTGCCTGGTGACGTATATAATATAGTAGATAAAAATGTTAAGGTGCTCGAAATTCTTGACATCCTCAAGGAGTTGATCCCAGAGTTAGAATTTATTTTCATTAATCAACATCTTCGATTACACGAAATAAATGTTAAAGTCAACCCGTTGATAACGGATACACTTCAAATTAGGAACAACAGAACATTAAAAGAGGAGTTATCTGAATTCCTTTCTAAATTCAGCTTCTAATTTTTTGTCCTAGGAATTTTGTATGGAAAATATAGCTACGGTTATCATTCTACTCGCAGTCGTAACTGTATTGGCGCAGATTACTGATCGTGTTAAGATTCCATATCCGATCTTATTAGTTCTTGCAGGAATGGGCATTGGGTTTATTCCTGGGTTACCCCGTATTTCACTTCATCCAGAAATAGTTTTTTTAGTTTTCCTTCCGCCAATTTTATACGAAGCTGCATGGACTACGTCATGGCCAGAATTTAAGGCAGCGAAAAGGCCCATTACTTTGCTGGCGATAGGTTGTGTGATTTTTACAACCTGCGCAGTGGCGTGGATCGCGCATACTTTTATTCCTGAGTTGGCATGGGCTGAAGCTTTCGTATTAGGTGCAATTATATCACCACCGGATGCAGTTGCCGCTGCAGCGTCTACAAAAGGATTGAGCGTACCGAAACGTGTTGTTACTATTCTCGAAGGGGAGAGTCTTGTAAATGACGCCACTGGACTGATCGCCTATAAATATGCAGTGGCTGCAGTTGTTACAGGATCGTTTTACTTTTGGGAAGCTGGAGCTAAATTCTTTCTAGTGGCGGTAGGGGGAATTTTATTGGGATTGGCATTAGCGCGAGTCTTCAAATGGATTCATAAGATTACTCCTGATAACCCAACAACTGATACAACGTTAACTTTTATCACACCTTTTATTGTCTATTTAATCGCAGAGAGCATTCACATTTCGGGTGTACTTGCCGTTGTGACCTGTGGTTTATATCTGAGTTGGAATTCTTCTGAAATTTTCTCACAACAAACGAGGCTTCAGTCTTACGGAACCTGGAAGACTGCAATTTTCATTTTGAACGGTATTGTTTTTATTTTCATTGGACTTCAACTGCCTTTGATCTTAGAAAATATCAATGACATTTCTTTTCAAACATTATTAATTTATGGAGCGATAGTAAGTACGGCTGTGATTGTAGGACGCATCATCTGGGTATATCCGTTCACTTACTTGCCTAGGTTATTGAGTAAAGAGATTCGTGATAAAGAACCAAAACCGAGTTTACGACTGGTCACGATAATAGCTTGGTCTGGAATGCGGGGAGTAGTATCGTTGGCAGCGGCACTCGCGCTTCCTTTAGTAATGGAGGGCTCTAAACCATTTCCCAACAGAAACCTGATTATATTTTTAACTTTCTCAGTGATCTTTTCAACATTGGTGATTCAAGGGTTAACGCTACGCCCCCTGATTAAGTTGTTAGGAATTAAAGCAGATGGTAAGGATCATGAGCTTGAGCAACTCGCACGAATGAAGATCGCTTCTTCTATTATTGAACACATTGAAGAAAACTATTCTCTTTCATTGTCTGATGAAGTACTAAATCAGATTAAAACGAAATATGAAATTCGGATTCAGCGAATGAATAAAAATAAAACAGAGCAGAAATTAAATGAAGAACTGATTAACCAGTTTCATAGAATCCAGGAAGAGCTTCTTGCCAAAGAAAGGAAATTGGTAATCGATTTAAGGAAACAAGGTTCGATCAGTGATGAAGTTCTACGGAAAATAGAATATGAATTAGACCTGGAAGAAACAAGGCTGATACTTGAAAACGGTGTTAACCAATAGAAGCTTAAGAGAATTTATTTCTGTAAACTTCTTCTATACTTGTTTGAATTAATAAGAGGCTGTCCTTTTGGAAACAGCCTCCTTGATATTTAAGCGGCTAGCAATACTCGTCAAATACTTCTACAAGGTGATCACCGATCATTTGTGCATTCCGGCCTTCAATGTGGTGACGTTCAACGAAATGAACAAGCTCACCATCTTTAAATAATGCAATGGAGGGAGATGAAGGAGGGTAAGGAAGCGTAAATTCCCTTGCGCGTGAAACGGCATCTTTGTCTACACCAGCAAACACTGTTGCAAGATTGCTTGGTCTTTTAGAAGACTTTTCTAAGGCGAATTTAACACCAGGACGTGCAGCCCCCGCGGCACATCCACAAACTGAGTTAACTACCAGTAGTGTCGTTCCCTTTTTTTCAAGGTACTTTTCAACTTCTTCAGGTGTTTTTAATTCTGTAAACCCTGCACTCGTTAAGTCAGAGCGCATTGGGGCTACTAATTGTTCAGGATACATATTGTTTTTTAATAATTAAATCTGATATATAACAAATTACATAAATCCTAGTTCCAATTTGGCCGCTTCACTCATCATGTCTTGAGAATAAGGTGGGTCAAAGGTAAGTTCTACTTTTACATCGTTTACACCTTCGATCGCCTTAATTTTTTGTTCAATTTCGGTTGGTATTGCTTCAGCGGAAGGGCAGGAGGGTGAAGTTAAAGTCATCAATACATAAACATTGTTGACGGGATAAGTATTGATCTCATAGATCAGGCCTAATTCGTAAACATCTACAGGTATTTCAGGATCGTAAACACTCTTCAGTGCCAGAATAACTTTATCCCTTAAATCGGATATTGAAGTTTCCCCAACCGTCTGTTCTATATTTTGTACTGATTCACTCATGCTACTCCTAATTTAGTTTTAAAAGCTAATGCGTAAAGCTTCATTTGTTTTATCATGGCCGCAAAGCCATTAGAACGCTGGGTTCCAATGAAGCGTTCCATACCTATTTTAGACATAAAATATAAATCCGCATGTAGTATACTTTCCGGTGTTTGTCCATTAAAAACCCTCACTAATAAACTTACAAGGCCTTTTGTAATAGCCGTATTACTATCGGCTATAAAATTAATCTTGTCCTTATCCAGATTTGCTGTAAGCCAAACTTTTGATTGACAGCCTTTCACGATATTGTTTTCTGTCTTTGCCTCATCTGGCATGTCTGGAAGTTTTTGACCCAACTCCATAATATAAAATACAGTCATTTCCCTGTCTCCATCCAGAAGGGAGAATTCATTCACTATTTCATCCTGTATTTCGTTCACTGTCATTTTAAAACGATGCTTTCTATTTTAAGATACGCTTTTCGTGATCTACTAGTTGTTCTATTTATCAGCTAATCTTAAGACCGATCTTGAATTTTCAGTTGTCTGAAGATTTAGCTTAATCAATTGCGCTTCAACTTTCTCGCTCTTTGATTCAAGATTAACCAGCCGCTTATTGCTTTCTTTGAGCTCTTCAATGATTTGATCCTGCTTGAGTAAAGATTCAGCTAAAAGCTCGACAATTCTTCCGTTATTATCCAAAGGTAAATCATTTCATAAAATTGATGATTCGCTCCAGACCCTCTACCAGTTGATCGATTTCTTTCTTGGTATTATAAACAGAAAAGGAAACACGAACCGTTCCTTCAATTCCATAACACTCCATTAAAGGCTGTGTACAATGATGTCCTGTTCGAACCGCAATACCTCGAGCATCAAGCATCTGGCCGATATCAAAGTGATGGATACCTTCTACTACGAAAGCAAGAACAGCTACTTTGTTTTTTGCAGTACCTATTAATCTTATTGATTTTAGCTTCGAAATTTTTTCAGTCGCATACAAAAGCAATTCATGCTCGTGTGCTGCAATGTTTTCTTTACCAAGTTCATTAATAAAGTCAAAGGCATGGTGATAGGCAACAACATCAGCAATATTAGGAGTGCCCGCTTCGAACTTGTAAGGAAGATCGTTGTAGGTTGTTTTATCAAACGTTACCTCTTTAATCATCTCGCCACCACCATGGTAAGGGGGCATTTTTTCAAGAATATCTTTTTTGCCGTACAAAATACCTGTTCCTGTTGGCCCATACATCTTATGGGATGAAAGGCAGTAAAAATCACAATCCATGTCTTGGACATCAATTTCAAGATGCGCTCCTGCCTGTGCGCCATCTATTAAGACCACAGCACCAACTTCATGTGCCAGTCTTACCATTTCTTTAACAGGATTGATTGTCCCTAAACTATTTGAAGCATGATTTACAGCAACAACTTTCGTTCTTGGTGACAAGAAGTTTTTGTATACTTCCATGTCTAACTCGCCTTCGCGATTAACTGGAATAACTTTTAGTTTCGCTTTTTTTCTTTCACAGATAAATTGCCAAGGAACAATGTTGGAGTGATGTTCGATCGTAGAAATGATGATCTCATCACCTTCATTAATAAAAGCACTATAGCAGGCTGCAACAAGATTGATCCCCTCAGTTACACCTCTCGTAAATATTATTTCTTCAGTAGAGCTTGCGTTAATAAAACTCCTGGCTGTTTCTCTGGTTTGTTCGAAAGCTTTTGTTGCTTTTTCAGCCAGCGTATGAATACCGCGGTGGATGTTTGCATTATAGCTGGTGTAGTATTCTACCAATGCATCAATTACACGTTTAGGTTTTTGATTTGTTGCGGCATTGTCAAAATAAACAAGATCCCTACCATTCACCTGTTGGTGGAGAATTGGAAATTGTTGTCTTATTTTTTCGACGTCAATCGTAGATGATACGGTTGTTAGTGTAGACATATCAGAAATTTTTGTGTAGGCGCTCGCTCACGAGCGCATCTAAATAAGTATTAAGAACCGGATGCTTTACATGATCCAGAACTTCTCCTGCAAAAGCATACAGCATCATCGCACGGGCAGTGTCCTTATTAACGCCTCTCGTTTGGAGATAGAATATTGCTTCTTCGTCAATTTGTCCTGCTGTGCAACCATGCGAGCACTTCACATCATCAGCCCAAATCTCAAGTTGAGGTTTGGTGTTAACTGTAGCTTTATCAGTTAATAAAACATTTCTATTGGCTTGAAACGCATTTGTCTTTTGAGCATCAGGCCTTACGTAAATCTTTCCATTAAAGACGCCTTTTGAATTTCCATCCATAATTCCTTTATACAATTCATTGCTATAGGAATTTGGTTTTTTGTGGTCAACCACGGTATGGTTATCTGCTAACGTATCGCCACCCAACAAATACAAGCCATACATGTGCGATTCAATACCTTCTCCATCTAATTTTAAATGCAAGTTATTTCTGACAGCTTTTCCACTTAAAGTAAAAGTATATGTATTTACCCTGCTTGAATTTTTCTGATAGATTTCCGTAAGGCCATATTGATGCCTGCTACCGGAATCGTTTTGAATCGAATACAAGTTAAATCCTGCATTCTCTCCAACAGCTACTTCAGTTACTAAAGTAGAAAAGTGATGACCTGACCCAATAGAATCAAACTTTTCAATCAAAGTAACTTCACTGCTTTTACCGACAATAATTAGGTTCCGTACTGAACTTCTTACTTCACCTGCTTGCGTGTCATTGATATGATAGATAATGATTGGCCTTTCAATGATCGCATTCTCGAATACATTGATAAAAAGTCCATCATGCCAATCTGCGGCGTTCAATGCAGCAAAAGCGTCTTGCTGATAATTTGCATATTGTCCATAATGCTTTGCAGCAATTTCATTTTTTGACTTCACATCTTTTAAATTCTCTATTGTAATAGAAGATGATGAAGCAATAGTCGAGAACTTTAGTGACAACTTTCCATTAAGAAACACAATGCGATCGGCATCAATATTTTGAATAAAGAAATTTTCAATATCAGCTTCGCTCGCTACACTTGCGGGCGTTGGATTTGAGAAACTAAAACTTTTCTCTATCAGTCTTGTAATAGGAGTGTGCTTGTACTCTTCATTCTTAGTAGTAGGAAGTCCAAGATCAATAAGCGCCTGAAGGGCTTTTGCTTTGTCATCACTCAAGTCAGACTTGAAATTCTGCTCAATAGAAGAAACAATCTGTGACGTTATATTTTTATCTGTTGTTATAAGGCTCATGATTGCTGTTTAAGCTACTGATACTTCATCCTTTATCCAGTCGTAACCCTTTGCTTCTAATTCTAGCGCGAGTTCTTTGGTGCCAGACTTTACAATTTTTCCTTTGTAGAGCACGTGTACATAATCTGGTACGATATAATTCAACAAGCGTTGGTAATGCGTAACAACAATAATGGAATTGTTTTTTGATCGAAGTTTATTCACACCGTTAGAAACTATTCTTAGTGCATCGATGTCAAGGCCTGAATCTGTTTCATCAAGTATAGCAAGTTTGGGTTCAAGCATCGCCATCTGGAAAATCTCATTGCGTTTTTTTTCACCTCCGGAGAAACCTTCGTTCAAGGCTCTGTTGAGCAAAGACTGATCGATTTCTACAAGCTTCATTTTCTCTTTCATAATCTGAAGGAATGACACTGCATCTAACGGTTGCAAACCACGGTGAACACGAATTTGATTTACCGCAGTTTTCATGAAGTTTATAGTACTCACACCAGGAATTTCCACTGGATATTGGAAAGCAAGAAAAACACCTTCGCGTGCACGTTCTTCAGGTGCCATCGCTAACAAATCCTTCCCTAAAAAATTAACATCGCCACTCAATACTTCATATTCTTCACGGCCAGCAAGTACAGAGGCAAGCGTACTTTTGCCAGAACCGTTTGGTCCCATAATGGCATGTACTTCTCCAGGCTTAACTTCCAGGTTTATTCCGTTAAGGATTTGCTTATCGTCAATCTTAGCTTGTAAATTCTTAATGCTCAGCATTTGTATTTAATTCAATTATTTTTCTTAATAGCGATTTCTTGCTTTGTTATTACCCGACACTTCCTTCAAGTGTTAAAGCAAGTAGTTTTTGTGCTTCAACGGCAAACTCCATAGGAAGCTGACTTAAAACTTCTTTTGCATAACCGTTTACAATTAATGCAACGGCAGATTCTTCGTCAATGCCTCGCTGTAAACAGTAGAAGATCTGGTCTTCTCCGATCTTTGAAGTAGTCGCTTCATGTTCGATTTTCGAAGAGTTATTTTCAACATCGATATAAGGAAAGGTATGGGCACCACATTTATCACCCATGAGCAGAGAATCGCACTGAGAAAAGTTACGTGCATTTGTAGCACGCTTCATGATGTGGACTTGGCCACGGTAACTATTCTGCGAAAAACCAGCTGAAATTCCTTTTGAAACAATTCTTGATTTGGTGTTCTTACCAATGTGAATCATTTTGGTTCCGGTATCAGCTTGCTGATAATTATTAGTTACAGCTACGGAGTAGAATTCGCCAACTGAATTGTCACCTTTCAAAATACAGGATGGATATTTCCAGGTAATCGCAGAACCAGTCTCAACTTGTGTCCATGAGATTTTAGAACCGTCTCCGGCACAAAGTCCTCGCTTGGTTACAAAGTTGTAGATTCCTCCTTTGCCATTCTTATCTCCAGGATACCAGTTTTGTACAGTTGAGTACTTCACTTGTGCATCCTTCATGGCAAAGATCTCTACTACTGCAGCATGAAGTTGATTTTCATCACGCATAGGAGCGGTGCAGCCTTCGAGATAACTTACATATGAACCTTCATCAGCCACGATCAGCGTTCTTTCGAACTGACCTGTGTTGGCGGCATTTATTCTAAAATAAGTGGATAATTCCATTGGGCAACGAACGCCTTTGGGAATGTAACAAAAAGACCCATCCGTAAATACAGCTGCGTTAAGAGCAGCAAAGTAATTATCGGTAGCGGGCACAACGGAACCCATATATTTTTTGATAAGGTCCGGATGCTTTTGAACTGCTTCACCAAATGAACAGAAAATTATTCCTAGTTCGCCTAGTTTTTCTTTAAACGTAGTAGCAACAGAAACACTATCGATTACAGCGTCAACTGCAACACCTGTTAAGCGTTTTTGTTCCGTTAGCGAAATACCAAGCTTTTCAAAAGTCTTAATCAATTCAGGATCTACATCTTCAAGATTTTTTGGAGTTGTTTTCTGCTTTGGAGCAGAATAATAAATCACATCCTGATAATTGATGGTTGGATAGGTCACATTAGGCCACTTCGGTTCCTTCATTTTCGTCCAAAGCCGATATGCATTCAGTCGCCATTCCAACATCCATTCAGGTTCATTCTTCTTTGCAGAGATGAATCGAACAATATCTTCATTAAGACCTTTTGGAGCCGAATCCGTCTCAATGTTGGTAGTCCAACCATGTTCGTACTCTTTGGAGGTTAGCGCTTCTAATACCTGATTATCCTTACTCATGACAGTCTATTTAGACTAATTTTAATTAACCAACAAATCTATAACAAAAATGGGATTTTAAGGTTCTTTGAACACTGTATTTCCTGTACGGAATAATCAAATATTTAAGAAGTTACTGAGTTAAGTTCAGACTTCTGTCCAGGCTTTCTTCCAGCGATATCATTGTTTCGGTTCTTTCAATGCCTTCAACCTGCTGAATCTTATCATGCAAAACTAATTTCAAATGATTGGTATCCTTAACATGCATTTTCACAAACATGCTATAGTTGCCAGTTGTATAATGAATGTTCGTGATTTCCGGAATCGTTTTCAATGCGGCCATAACTTGGTCGTACAGTGCACTTTTTTGTAAAAAGATGCCTATGAAAGCCGTTATGTCATAACCCAACCTTGCATAATTTACTTTCAAGGTTGTTTTTTCAACAATTCCGGCTTCTTCCATTTTGTTCATGCGAACGTGAACAGTTCCACCGGAGACAAAAGCCTTTTTTGCAACTTCTGTATACGGTTTTTTCGCATCCTGCATGAGAATCTCAAGAATCTTGAGATCTACATTATCAACTTTAAAAATTTCAGCCATGGCGCAATCTGGTTTTTAGTTTATATTCAAAAATATGATAATTTATTAAAAATTGTATAATTATTTGAAGTATTTGTTGATTTAGATAGTGGTTTATTCGTTACTTTGTTACATAATTTACAATCAAGCGAAACGAATCGCACGAAAGTAAAGTAACATTGTAGGGTGTTGAAATTTGGCAGACAAGCCCTCCGGTCTCGGGGGTGGAGAGTTCGGGATAAAGTCCAGCCTTTGGCGACCTAACCGCTCCGTGGAGGTTCGAGCCCTCCCTCTACAGCTGAAAGTCCTAATGTTGGGCAACTCCTGATGAAGTCAGGTTTTTATAAGAAACATATTGTAGGGTGTTGAAATTGGCAGACAAGCCCTCCGGTCTCGGGGGTGGAGAGCAACAGAAAAAAGTGATGTACCCGATCCTAGTTACTAAACAACCGGGATCAAGTCCATTTGCCTAACTGCTTCTTGGAGGTTCGAGTCCTTCCCCTACAGCCAGCTCAGTTTAGGTTAATGAGTTATTCAGAGCTACCCACCTTGGCAACAGGGTGGGTTTTTGTTTTTTAGACCTTTCTTATTGTTGCTATTGATTTGCTGCCCAACAATCGTTTGCTTTGGAACTAACATAAGGCTTAGATTTGTGTATGAAAGATTTTCCTTGGTATAAAAACTATCCAGAGGGCATCCCTCAAGAAGTAAATTTGTATGATTACAATTCAGTGCCTGAAATATTTGAGGAGAGTTGTAAAAAATATAGTGATAAGGTGGCTTTCGAAAACATGGGAGCAACCCTCACATTTAGTCAGGTGGATAAGCTTTCGCGCGATTTTGCAGCCTATCTTCAAGATTCTTTAGGCTTGAAAAAAGGAGATCGCATTGCGATACAAATGCCAAACTTACTCCAGTTCCCGATTGCTTTCATAGGAGCCTTACGTGCAGGTCTCATTGTTGTAAATACCAATCCTCTTTATACTCCAAGGGAAATGGAGCATCAATTTAAAGATTCTGGTGCTGTGGCGATAGTAATAGTAGCTAACTTTGCCAGTAACCTTGAAAAGATTATTGGACACACAAAAATAAAACACGTCATCATCACCCAGCTCGGTGACATGTTGGGGACGCTGAAAGGTGTGCTTGTAAATTTTGTGGTTAAGAATGTAAAAAAGATGGTGCCGCCCTATCATCTGCCAAATGCACTATCGTTTAATGATGTTTTGAAGAAAGGTGCATTCCTTAAGTTGGATAAAGTTAAAGTTTCCATCAACGATATCGCTATACTTCAATATACAGGAGGAACAACAGGAATTTCGAAGGGTGCACAGTTATCGCATGCCAACCTTGTTGCGCATAACTCTATGATTCAGCATTGGTTTAAGCCGTATATGAGTAAGGATGGTACTGATCTGATTATTACAGCAATTCCAATGTATCACATTTTTGCTTTAACTGTTAATGGGTTGCTCATGTTCAGCAGAGGAGTGAAAAATGTGATGATCACCAATCCTCGTGACATGAAAGGCTTTGTGAAAGAATTAAAGAAACATAAGTTCACCATCCTTACAGGTGTCAATACATTATTCAATGGCTTGTTAAACTATCCTGATTTTAAAAACCTTGACTTCTCCAGATTAAGGGGAGCAATTGCAGGCGCAATGGCGGTACAAGACGTGGTGGCACAACGTTGGAGTGAAGTAACTGGTGCACCCTTGATCGAGGGTTATGGTTTAAGTGAGACATCTCCAGTGTTATGTTGTAATCCTTTAGATGGCAAACATAAACAAGGAACAATTGGAATTCCGATGCCGAGTACCGAGGTAGCAATTTTTGACGAACAAGGTCAACGACTACAACAAGGCGAAGTAGGTGAGATTTGTGCGCGTGGGCCACAGGTTATGTCCGGTTATTGGAATAGTGACAATACTAATGTTTTCTTTCCAGGAGGTTGGTTCAGAACAGGTGATATAGGATTAATGGATAACGAAGGATTTTTTAAGATCGTTGATCGCAAAAAAGACATGATTAAAGTATCCGGCTTTAACGTTTTCCCAAGTGAGATAGAAAATGTATTGGCCGGGCATGCAAAGGTATTAGAAGTTGCTGCAATAGGAATTCCCGATACGAAATCAGGAGAAGTGATTAAAATATTCGTAGTTAAACGCGACCAAAGTTTAACAGAAGAGGAACTTTTGAAATATTGTCATGAAAATCTTACCAATTATAAAGTGCCAAAACGTATGGAGTTTAGAAATGAACTTCCCAAAACAAATGTTGGTAAAATTCTGCGAAGGGCGCTAAAAGAACAGGAAGCTTCATCAGCCGCAGCTGCTTAACTTCTAGAAGTTTGAGCTTTAAGATTAATATCGTTTTCAATCTTTTTTGGGGTCGGTAGTGAGTTCTTTAAATTTGCACCGGCTTCTCAATAACTCACTTCAATTAAATTATAGACAGTATGATTGGATTTTTTGAACACCAATATCTTTCGTATAAAAAGAATCACATCAAAAATCTTTTGGCGTTAGCGAAGGCTGATGGTCATATGCATCCTAAAGAGGAGAAGTTATTGTATAGAATAGGTAAAGGCTATGGTCTTAAAGATAGGCAGATCAAAACCCTTGTTGACAGTGACGAAAAGTTCGAAATGAACGTTCCCGATAATCATAATGATAAGATGAATCTGCTCTACGATCTCATCCTTATGGTTTATGCTGATGATGTTGTAGACAAGCATGAAATTGAGTTTTGTGAAGATGCCGTGAAGCGCTTTGGAATGAAAAAAGAATTGGTGAAATGGCTCATTACTGTTTTTGAAAAAGGTACACCACCGCCAGCAGACGATTGGGATGACATTAAGGAGGAAGCAAGAAAGAAATTTGTAGTGAAGTAATCATAGCATCTTAGAGGGTAGATGCCCGAGTTTAGAATAAGCCGAAGAACTTGTCGATTATAATAAACACAGATAACACACCCAGTAGTATCGGGCAAATGTATGCAATAGTAAAATTGATATAGTGCTGTCCGAATGACCCCATGTATTTGAGATTTCCTTTAGATAATTCTTCATTCATGTTTTTTATTTTCCACTGATAGGTAATGAAAACACACATCAGGCAGCCACCAATGGTTAGAGTAATATCTGTCATGTCTGCTACCAGGGTAAGAAAATCTCTTCCCTTATAAAAAGCTAGTTTATTCAGGGATGGGATTGCTCCAAAACTCATCATGCTCGGCAAGCCCAGGATAAAAATTATTGACACCAGGATTAACACCACTTTTTTCCGCGAAAGCTTTTTCTGATCAACAAGATAAGCAACTGGTATTTCAAGAAGTGAAATGCATGATGGTAGTGCAGCAAAACATAACAATAGAAAGAACACCGCACCAACTAATTTTCCTATTATAGGTCCCATTCCCTGAAAAATTTCAGGCATTACCATAAAGACGAGTGCTGGTCCTTCCGCAGGCGATTGACCTGCAGAAAACACAAGTGGAAATATCATAAGTCCAGCTAAAAATGCTACTATCGTATCTGCCCATGTCACAACAGAAGATGCATAGACAATATTTTCATCGCTTTTCAAATATGATCCATAAGTTATTAATCCACCAATGCCTAACGAGAGTGTGAAGAATGATAATCGCAAGGCATCGAAAACAGTTTGAAAAGTTATCTCAGAAAAATCAGGAATAAGATAAAAACGCACGCCTTCAATGGCGCGCGGAAGGGTAAGACTATAACCGATTAATCCAATTAAAATGACAAATAATGCAGGCATCAGAATGCGGTTTGCCCGTTCGATTCCTTTTTGTATTCCACCAATCACAGCTAGCCCTGTCAACAACAAAAATCCTAGTGAATAAAAAAAGTTAGCAGAGATGTTGTTGACAAAGTTTCCGAAGAAGGAACCGTAATCGTTCGCCTGCAATAGTTCACCAAAAACTATTTCTACAAAGTATCCGAATGCCCAGCCGGCAACAACGTTATAATATGATAAGATGAAGATTCCGCTAACAACACCGAATAATCCTAAAACTCCCCATTTCTTATTTCCGAGTTTAGTATAAGCGCCATAGGCATCCGTCCCGGCTGCACGGCCAATGGCAATTTCACCAACCATTACTGGGAAGCAGAAAATAAAAATGCATAGTAAATAAATTATCAGAAACACTGCCCCACCATTCTGCCCAGCGAGGTATGGAAACCTCCAGATATTGCTGAGTCCTATTGCCGAACCAGTTGCCGCCAGAATAAAACCCAGACGTCCTGAAAAATTGCCTCTGTTCGACATTGAATTTGGGTAGAATACGTTTTATCAGGCAAAATATACGTTAAACTATAATTATCAAAAATTGGTTAATTGGAGAGCGTGATAGCAAGGTTTAGCAATGATGCTAAATTTATTACACGTTAAACTTGATGTTAAATGATTTGTCTAATTTACATCACCTACAGGAAGCTTTATGGATGATTTCAGGAAATTAACGACACAGGAAAAAGCCCTTCGCATTAATTTAAGCAAGGCTATTTACGGTTCATTTGCAGAAATCGGTGCAGGGCAGGAGGTAGCAGCAAATTTTTTTAAAGTTGGGGGTGCTTCTGGCACCATAGCAAAAACGATTTCAGCTTACGACATGAAATTTAGTGATGCTATTTATGGCGTGTGTGATCGTTATGTGTGTGAAGATAGATTGCTCCAAATGCTGGATCACGAATATGTACTATTACCCGAAAGGCTTCCGCATAAAATTGATTCAACCAGGTTTTTCTCTTTTGCCGATACTGTTGAAATTGTTAACTACGACCGCAGTAACCAGGGCCACGGCTGGATGGGATTACGTTTTCAGCTTTTTCCTAAGACTGAATATAACGAGTGTATCATCCATGTGAAAATGCATGACACGGATCAGCTACAGCAGCAACTAGCGCTTGGTATTGTTGGTGTAAACATGCTTTACGGATGTATGTTTATGAGCGAGCCCGAAGAGATTTTAATGTCATTGATTGATGGATTAACAAACCGAAGAATAGAGATTGACATGTTTAGGTTACAAGGTCCTGACTTTAAACATGTCGATAATCGTTTAATGGCGCTTAAGTTGGTGAAAAATGGTTTGACGAAGGCGGCAATGTTTGGTCCTGATGGAAACGTAATGCAGCCATCTGATGAGTTATATAAAAAGAACGTTCTTGTATTGCGCGGTAGGTTTCGTCCTCCCACACACGTGAATGTCGATATGCTTTTACGTTCAAGAAGACATTTTAGAAAAGAGGCTGACGTTGATCGCGATAAAATTGTTTTGTTAACGGAATTAACTTTAAATGATTTGAGCCCTGATGGAAAGATCGATGAAAAAGATTTCCTTCATCGTGCTGATATTATTTGTTCGCTAGGCCAGAGCGTTTTGATTTCAAACTATTTCGAGTACTATCGGTTAGTGGATTATTTATCCCGGATTACAAAAGGTAAAAAGATCGGAATCATCTTGGGCATTTACGCACTGCAGAAAGTGTTTGAAGAAAAAACTTATGAAAATATCCGAGGCGGAATTTTGGAATGTTTCGCATCGTTATTTGGCCACAATGTAAAACTTTACATTTACCCTGCACTTCGACACGGCTCTACCGAGTTGTTTAGGTTAAAAGATTTTGAGCAAGAGTTGCCACCTAATTTAAAAAGTCTTTTCCGTTACCTGATGGAGAACAATAAGATGGAGGACATTAATGATGCAAATGCTAAAAATCTGCACATCATTTCTGATAATGTTCTGGCCATGATCAAAAAAGGAGAGAACGGCTGGGAGCAATACGTGCCACACAAGGTAGAGGAAGCAATTAAAAAACTAGGTCTGTTCGACTATCCGCTTGAATCGGATGTAAAACAGATTCCTGTTGAAAACTAATTAAGTTGACGTTGCATAACGATCACCTCGCAAAACTAATCCTCCGTATCGCATGCGGAGGATTATTGATTTTACACGGCTCTAATAGTTTGATGCATGGTGTTGATCATATTAAAAGTATGGTAGCAAGCGTTGGGCTACCTGAGTTTCTTGCTTATGGAAATCTAATAGGAGAAGTGGTTGCACCTGTTTTTATGATTGTTGGATACAAGGCGAGGATTGCAGCGTTGGTCGTTGGTTTCAATATGCTGTTGTCTGTGCTTATTGCGCATCGTGATATCGCTTTTGCAAGAAACGATTTTGGTGGATGGATGATTGAGTTGAATGTGTTTTATTTCATGACTGCACTTACCGTATTTTTTGCTGGAGCAGGAAAATATAGTTTGAATAAGGGAAGAGGTAAATGGGACTAAAGTTCTTTTGCTTCTGTTAAAGCTTTTTTAATCACACCTCCCATATCTTGTCTATGCACACATCTTTCCTACGCTCAATAGTTATAAAAAGTAAGAAGTCCTGTAAGGACTAAATGTCTGTAGCCACGGTGCAACCCGTGGTATGGGTATACCTATGGTTCCGCGTTGACTACGTCTATAGCAAAATGGAATAATGATTACGAGGCGGAAACGCCTACAGTCAGCTACGAATTCCTATTTTTAAATGGACAGAGGGGCCGAACAGTGATCTAAGAATCTTCATCCGTGTCGTAAACTTGCGCGCAATCCACATTCCGCTCACGGTCGACACAATCTAATTCTTTACGTTAAAAGTCCCAATAAGGTCTAGGAAAGTCATAGAAAAGTGTTAGAGGAGTGTTAGAGGAGCCTTAGAGGAGTGTTAGGGAACAGGGATAGGAGCCAAAAAATAATTTTGAAAATATTTTAGCCCGAAGATTGGTTGCGGGTTGCTATCCTACATTTTACATTATCAACACAATAACAGCGCTGTTTTGTTGAGAAAGTTCAAAAATTAATGTGTAACCTTTAAAACGCTTTATTATGTCGAATGTAGGTAACAATCCAATTATGGCTACTGTTAGTGGCAAGTTAGGCAATGTTGTAGTGTACAGAAGAGTACGCGGTAAACTGATCATGTGCAAACCGCCTAAAAAGCGTGATTTGCTTACGCCTCATCAGGCAAATACCAAAGTGCGCTTTATGGAAGCTGTACAGTATGCCAAAGCCATGCTGGCAGATGCTGGAAACAGCGAGGAGTATCGAACTGGTATTTCAAACCGGTTGACAAGTGTCTACTCAGTTGCGCTTTCTGACTATCTCAAAGCACCAGAGGTAAAGAATATTGATACTTCCGGCTTCGTGGGTGCCATTGGTGATGTAATTGAAATCAAGGCTACGGATGATTTAAAGTAACATCAGTGGAAGTTGAAATCCGGGATGCAGCAAATGCACTTGTTGAACGTGGCGTGGCAACCCTACGCGAATACTCGCAGATCATATGGTTGTATAAAATCACTAAACCAAATACACCTATGTTAGGAGCACGCGTTATAGTTAAGGCAAAGGATAAACCAGGTAACGTTACGGTTGCAGAAAAACTGCTTTCATAATTATCACTTTGACTCGATATTAAAAAGCCATCTTCTATTCGGTAGAAGATGGCTCTATTTTGTAAAGCTAATTTTGCTTTCAACGTTATTGGTCATTCAACCTCTTGAAATAAGCCTTTGCTTCTTTCATTACTCTAGGAGCTAATACCAAGCCTGTAACCATTGTTGGTATTGCCATTATTGCAAAAGCAATATCAATAAGATTTAAAACAATCTCCATAGAAGCAATGGCACCTAGTGTAATTGTGCTTAAATAGAAGTAGTCATACCAGACACTTCTTTTTTCACCAACCAAAAAGGAAAGTGCTTTTCTCCCATAGTAGCTGTAAGAGAACAACGCGCTGATTGCAAAAACAAAAGTACATAGTAACAAAACATATTCTCCTCCGTTTGGAATGGCCGCCTTGTAGGCAAGGGAAGTTAATGTAATTCCGCTTGCACCTGGTGTAAGCCATGCATCGGTAACAAGTATTGCTAAGGCTGTAAGCGAACAACTAATGATTGTGTCGATAACCGGACTCAGCATCGAGATCAAACCTTCCCGAATAGGTTCTGTACTCTTGGAAGCTCCCATTGCCATAGGAGCGGTGCCAATACCCGCCTCGTTAGAAAAAGTGGCCCTTCGAACGCCTAGCATAATAATTCCACCAACAAAACCTCCAAGAAAAGGCTCACCATGAAAATGGCTGACTGCAAAAGCATCGGTGAAAATTAATTTTACATAATAGGGAATTCTGTCAGCGTAAGTAATCAAAATCACTACAACAGAAACGAAATGTAGCACTATCATTAAGGGAACCATGCGGCCAGCCCACGTTCCAATTCTTTTAATACCACCGATAATTACAACAGCACATAATACAGCGACAGCTAAGCCAATGATAAATTTTGTAAGGCTGATTGAAGAACCGCCAACACTAACAAAAGACTCTGTCATCCCAAGTGGTTTTAAGCCAATATCAACCATTGCTTGTGCGAGCTGGTTAACTTGAAAAATTGGCAGTGAGCCTACCATGCAGCATATGCAGAATAAGGTTGCAAGTGGTTGCCACTTCTTGCTCATCACTTCACGAATGACATACATTGGACCACCTTGTAATTCACCTGTCGAGTCCTTGCCACGATACATGCTGGCCAAGGCGCTTGTAAAGAAGTTGGTTGACATTCCAATGAAGGCTGTGACCCACATCCAGAATAATGCTCCGGGTCCTCCCATTGCAATGGCGGCTGCTACGCCTGCAAGATTACCCATGCCAACGGTTGAAGCCAATGCGGTGGATAGAGCTCTATATGCGGTGATTTGACCAGGTGCGTTAGGATCATCGAATTTGCCACGCAATACATTAATGGCATGCGTAAAATATTTGTATTGCAAAAACCTTGAATAGAAAAGGAAGAATAACCCTCCACCTATGATGAGGAAAAGAACCGGCCACCAAAGGAGGCTTGCTATATCTGCAAGAAATTGATTGAGCGATTGCAAAACGTTAATGTTGAATCGCTAAAATAAAGAATAAATTGAAGTATACTAACTAAGTAGAGATAAGTCTGCGATGATAATTTATTTGACCAAGATGATAATTAAGGTGTCCATGTAGGTGAACAAGGAAGTACCCCGTTGTCATAGGATAATCAAACACAGCTTCTGGATATTCTATGGACAGGAGAGAAGCATCAAGGCTTTCTAAAGAACGTAATACTGTTTCTCTTGTCTTGGTTAATTCATTCAGGAGCCGCTCTTTTGAGATATTTTTTGTAGAAAATTCCGCCTCACGATTTCTTGCATAAGAAGAACCACCCAGCACTTTTCCGATATAGTGCTGAAGGTTACCACAAAGGTGCAGACATAAGTTTCCAGAAGAGTTTTTTATATCTCCGCGAATTTCCCATAACAATGATTCTTGCTGATATAAGGTTATCTCATGTTCTAATTTTTTGAGATCACGGTCAAATAATTTGATGATAATTTCCAGGAAGTCCGGCTGCATGGTTGTTATACCGAGAGAAGATATTTTTCTATGCCCTTTATTTTGTCGTAAAGCTGTTGATCAACTTTTTCAAAATTTTGCTTTGAATCAAGTTTAGTATTTACACTGATATAGAATTTAATTTTTGGTTCTGTACCTGACGGCCTTACAGAAACTTTGCTTCCATCCTCTAAGTAAAATTGAAGTACGTCAGATTTTGGAAAATCTAATACTGATTCTTTATGTGTAAGAAGATTTTTTTCTTTGGAGATCTTATAATCGAGTAACCGTACAACACGACTTGCATTAATTTCAGCAGGAGGGTTGTTTCTAAATTTTTCCATCAATGCCTTGATTTCCTGTTCCCCTTGCTGACCTTTCTTCGTTAAGTTTAAAAGACTTTCTTTATAAAATCCAAATTCGACATACATGTCAATCAGCCAATCATACATTGACTTCTTTTCTTCAGTCGCGCTAGCCGCCATTGCTGCAAAAAATGCACAAGCTGATACAGCATCTTTATCCCTGACGAAATCACCCACCATGTAGCCATAACTCTCTTCGCCGGCAGCGACAAACTTTTTCACGCCATCCAATTTACCCATTAGCTCAGCAATGTATTTGAAACCGGTTAATGTATTATAACATTCAACTCGAAGTTGTTTGGCCATGGCATCCACCAATTCGCTTGTAACGATAGTCTTAGCGATGTAAACGTTTTGGGTGCTTTTCAAATTCTTCATGATGAAATACATCATTAAGCTAAAAGCCTGGTTGCCGCTCAATAGAATAAATTCTCCATCTGATGTTCTTACACCTATGCCAACGCGGTCTGTGTCCGGATCTGTTGCCATCACCATGGTTGCGCCGACCTCTTTCCCTTTTTTAATGACAAGCTCCATCGCAGAATGTTCTTCTGGATTTGGAGATTGTACTGTTGGGAAATCACCATCCGGTTTCTCCTGTTCTTTCACAACCTGGATGTTTGTAAAACCAATTTGCTTCAAACACTCAGGCACCATAGTAATACCTGCTCCATGCAAGCTTGAGTAAACAAGCGGGATGTTGTGATGACGAGCAATCACTTCCTTATTTGGAATTAATTTCTTGACCTCCTCATAATAAGCTTTTTCAACTTCTGGTCCGATGTTATGAATGAGTGAAGCATTTGGTGTAAACTTCACTTGCTCGAATGAAGAAATCTTAGTAACCTCTTCAATAACATTTTTGTCGTGAGGTGGAACAACTTGTGCACCATCATTCCAGTAAGCCTTATATCCGTTATATTCTTTTGGATTATGTGACGCGGTAATAACAATACCAGATTGACATTTCAAAAACCTAATGGCAAATGAGAGAAGGGGAGTAGGCCTGAGCTCAGAAAATAGATAAACATGAATGCCATTGGCTGAAAAAACATTCGCCGTGATTTCTGTAAAGAATCTGCTGTTATTTCTGCTATCATGGGCTATGGCGACTTTTATTTCTTTTCCTGGATACGTTTTGTTCAGGTAGTTTGCAAGGCCTTGTGTAGCTACACCTACTGTGTACTGATTCATGCAGTTTGAGCCGGCTCCCATCACACCGCGCAAACCTCCAGTACCAAACTCAAGATCTTTATAAAAGTTGTCTATCAGTTCCTTTGAATCCTGATTATGGAGTAATGATTTTACAAGATCTTTTGTTGTTGGATCAATCACAGAACTTTGAAGCCAGGTTTGAGCTTTACTTTGAACTTGTTCAAGTAGTGCAGACATTTCTTTATAAATTATTTAAGTTGCAAAAATAAAAAAAGGCAGATCATTACGACCGACCTTGATAAAAACTTGTGATTCAGCAAACTCCGACGATAGTCCGCTCCGTTTCTGCTGTTATAAATTCCCACGCAAAGCCTGCTCTCGTTCAATAGATTCAAACAATGCTTTGAAATTCCCTTTACCAAAAGATTTCGCTCCATTTCTTTCAATGATTTCGAAAAACAAAGTTGGTCTGTCTTGAATTGGTTTTGTGAAAATCTGAAGTAAGTACCCTTCTTCGTCACGATCAATCAGAATATTTAATTTTTTCAGCTCTTTAAGATCTTCATCAATCTTTCCAACACGATCCAGGATATTTTCATAGTACGTATCCGGTACGCGTAAAAATTCCATGCCACGTCTTCGTAATTCTCCTACAGTATAAATGATGTCATTCGTTGCAATCGCGATATGTTGAACACCTGGCCCATGGTAGAAGTCGAGATACTCTTCTATCTGCGATTTCTTTTTCCCTTCCGCAGGCTCGTTTATTGGAAACTTAATATAACCATTTCCATTTGATACTACCTTAGACATGAGTGCGCTGTACTCTGTAGAAATGTCTTCGTCATCGAATGTTACAAGCAGTTTGAATCCCATTACCTTTTCATAAAAATCAACCCAGCGATTCATCATGCCCAACTCAACATTTCCAACACAATGATCAATATATTTTAAACCTATGGGTGCTATTGTTAGCGAACTTTTTATCGGTTTATATCCTGGAAGAAAAGGGCCTTTATAATTTTTCCGCTCCACGAAAGTGTGAATGGTTTCACCATAAGTTTTAATCGAGGCCACTACCACTTCGCCAAACTCATCCTTTAATACTTTTGGTTCTTCTGAAGATTCTGCTCCTCGCGATGTTGTTTCATAAAATGATTTGCGTGCGTCATCTACCCAAAGTGCAAGAACCTTAACACCATCGCCATGAATTTTTACATGTTCTGCTATCGCTGAATCTTTCTGTAATGTTGTTGTAAGAATGAAACGGATTTTATTTTGCTGCAGAACATAAGAAGATCGATCACGAATACCTGTTTCCGGTCCCGCATAAGCAACTAGTTCAAATCCCATGCAATGCTGATAAAAGAGCGATGCTTGCTTGGCATTACCAACATAAAATTCAATATGATCTGTGCCATTGATTGGTAAGAAATCCTCTATCATAATTATCGAGTTAATATTCAAAAGTAAGTTTTGCAAACGAATGAAAGAAGATAACAGAACGAAGTTCTGTATAAATCAAAAAGGAAAACTTTAATTGGCCTATTAAGGCCTTTAAACAGTGTTTAGCAAACTTTATACCTCCTGCTAGGTCAAGTTTGTGTTATATTTTGAGTAAGTAAGCACCAGCGGTTTTGTATTTCAATGATTTCTGTAATCTTTACGAAAAACTAACAACCAATGGACGTTAAAGCACTCGATAAAGCTGTACAGGAAATTCTGACCAAAAGGGAAGCACTCACTAAAATCGACTACAATGATCCTAAATATGATGATCTTGAAGAGGAACTTCACGACCTGGAAGATGATTTTCAGGATGAATACGGAGAGTATTTAGAAGAAGCACTTCAGGATATACATGATGACTTATGCCCTGACAATGACGTGTTAATGCCTATCGCCTATATCGGAAAAGGAATCCCTGTGGAAGTGGAAAAGTATGAAGGGAAGGATACAAAATTAATGATTGAACCCAACCCTACCCGTATTGTTTTAGTAGTTGGTAAGGATAAGCAAGAAGTAGTTTGGACTGCGAAATAGAAGGAAGATTTACGAAGTAATTGGACTTTCTAAACCATAATCTTTGCTCCTGGCTTAAATCAATTAAGCAAGAAGCTTTTAATTTGTTTCAATTTAAGAACAAGGATTAACGAACGCCGATTTGTGAAGTACTGAAACTTTTAAAATCATAAATCTTTGTTCCTTGTTCTTAAATCACTAACCTATGTAATCAATCAATAGATCACCCAAATCCTAACTTCGCCCTTACTCTGCTCAATACCGCTCGTGCAATTATCCTTGCTTTAGCTTCTCCCTGTTCTAATTTTTTGTCTAATTCTGCAGTGTTGCTCATGTAGAATGTAAAAGCTTCACGCTCCTTAGCATATTTTTGAATGATTAATTCATAGAGCTCCTGCTTTGCGTGTCCATATCCATAATTACCACTAAGGTACTTATTGCGCACTGCCGCCTTTTGTTCTTCACTTGCCAGTAAACTATAAATGGCAAACACATTGTCCTGATCAGGATTTTTTGGTTCTTCCAATGGTGTGCTATCAGTAATAATGGCCATTACTTGCTTTCTTAATTCCTTATCAGGAAGAAAGATGTCAATGATGTTGCCATAAGACTTACTCATTTTTTGTCCGTCTATTCCTGGTACGGTCATTACCTGTTCTTCAATCTTAGCCTCTGGCACGACAAACGTTTCACCATACTGCGTATTGAATGTTGTAGCAATGTCTCTCGCCATTTCTAAATGCTGCCGTTGATCTTTGCCAACAGGAACAAAGTGCGCATCATATAATATAATATCGGCTGTCATTAGAACAGGGTAGGTGAAGAGCCCTGCGTTAACATCAGCTAGTCTTTCAGATTTATCTTTAAAAGAATGCGCATTAGCAAGCATTGGAAAAGGTGTGATACAGTTTAAGTACCACGTGAGTTCGCATACTTCCGGAATCCGCGATTGCCGGTATAGAAAATTTTCATCAATATCAAAACCAAAGGCAAGCCACGCGGCTGCTACTGCCCGGGTATTATTAATTCGCGTTTCGGCATCTTTAATGGTCGTGAGAGAATGAAGGTCTGCAATAAAAAACAGCGATTCATTTCCTGGTTGTTGAGATAGCTTAATAGCGGGTATAATTGCTCCTAACAAATTACCAAGATGCGGCCTTCCGCTGCTTTGAATTCCAGTGAGTATTCTTGCCATATTGGTTGCAAATAAAAGAAATAGTTGAAACAAAAGGATTTACGCTATCATGAAATTAATTGCCGGAAACATCGTTAACTTTGCGTTTTATGACTGTCATGAAAAGTATAGCAACCTCCCTTCTTCTTTTTTTTATAGCATTAGCAACAGTAGCCCAGCAAGCGAAACAACTCCAATTCCGTGAAGAAACCCATGATTTTGGTTCTATTGCTGAAGATAAAGGTCCTGTTAATTATGAGTTTGTGTTTACAAACACCAGTACACGGCCGGTAAAAATATTAACAGTGCAAGCTTCATGTGGATGCACCACTCCAGGATGGTCGAAAGATGCAGTAGCTCCAGGAAAGAATGGATTCATCCAGGCTAGTTATAATCCACAAGGACGGCCGGGGTATTTTAATAAGTCGTTAACCGTTACCACAGATCTTGAAGCTAATCCCATCATTCTTCAAATTAAAGGAACAGTTTCAACCAATGACCATGAGCCTACTGAAACTGAATTTACAGTGGCTAATGGAAGCCTTAAATTTAAAGTTTCTTCTTTCAACATGGGGAAAGTCTTCTTAAAAGATGAGTCTTCTATTAGAGAATTTCCCGTGCTCAACAGTGGGACTAAACCAATCACTTTCGCTGCGAAAGTTGTTGGACCAAAACATATTACTGTAGAGATTGTGCCGTTGGTCTTAGCTCCTGGTGCAAAGGGTGTTGTTAAAGTGAGTTATAATGGAAAGATTAAAAATCAATATGGTTTTCAATCTGATAATATAGAACTTAACACGAACGATGAAGTTAACCCCGTCAAATCTTTTTCTGTCTATGCAACGGTAGAGGATTATTTCGTACAGCAATCTGCCGAAGATTTACAGAAAGCACCATTGTTAAAACTAAATGCAACTGCCATTGATTTTGGTCGCGTAAACCCAGGTAATAAAATTATTCGTGAAGTGCAGTTTACCAATGCAGGCAAAAAGAATTTGGATATCCGGGCGTTACAGGGAAACTGTACGTGTGTTTCTGCTACAGCAGATAAAAAGAGTTTAAAACCTGGAGAAAGCAGTGTTATTAAAGTCGCTTTCGACCCTCAGGATCGGTCAGGAACACAACAAAAAGCGGTTACAGTTTACTCAAACGATCCAAGAAATCCAGTACAACGATTTACGTTTACTGCTTACGTTGAGTAATTGTAAAATATTTTTAAAACAACAAAGCCTTCGTTTTGAAGGCTTTGTTGTTTATAGCTACTGCCAAGGCTAAGAAAAGGCCGGGATCCCCGTAATTTCATTTCCTAAAATCAACAAGTGTATATCATGTGTTCCTTCATAAGTAATTACCGATTCAAGATTAGCCATGTGTCTCATGATCGGATACTCTCCAGTAATTCCCATGGCACCATGGATTTGACGAGCCTCTCTCGCAATCTCCAACGCTACATGTACATTGTTTCGTTTCGCTAAAGAAATTTGTGGCGTTGTGCCTTTGCCTTCATTCATCAATGTTCCTAATCGCCAATTGAGTAATTGTGCCTTTGTAATTTCAGTCAGCATTTCGGAAAGTTTCTTTTGTACCAACTGAAAAGATGCGATTGGTTTTCCAAATTGAATTCTTTCAGCAGCATATTTTCTGGCAGATTCATAACAGTCCATTGCCGCGCCTATAGCACCCCAGGCAATTCCATAACGGGCAGAGTCAAGACACATTAGGGGAGCACCTAAACCACTTTTTCCTGGTAATAAATTTTCTTTTGGCACCTTTACATTATCAAAAACAAGTTCACCTGTAGTGCTTGCGCGTAAAGACCACTTACTGTGCGTTTCTGGTGTAGAGAATCCTTCCATACCACGCTCTACAACTAGGCCATGAACTCTTCCGCTCTCGTTCTTTGCCCAAACCACAGCAACGTCGGCTCTTGGAGAATTTGAAATCCACATTTTTGCACCATTCAATAGATAATGGTCACCCATATCTTTAAAGTTCGTTACCATACCGCCTGGGTTTGAACCATGATCAGGTTCAGTAAGTCCAAAACATCCAAGCCATTCACCTGAAGCTAACTTTGGAAGATACTTTTTTCGTTGCTGTTCATTCCCGAATTTATAAATAGGATACATCACCAGCGACCCTTGAACAGAAGCCGTTGACCTCATCCCTGAGTCACCACGTTCAATTTCCTGCATGATTAAGCCATAGGCGATATAATCTAATCCTCCGCCACCGTATTCAGCGGGAATGGTTGGTCCAAACGCACCTGCGTCACCAAATTTCTTCACAATCTCATATGGAAAATGTGCCCGCTGTGCCCAGTCCTCTATGAATGGTGATATGTCTCGCTTCACAAAATCGCGAATGGAACTGCGCACTAATTTATGTTCTTCGGTAAGCAGGTCATCTATTTGATAGAAATCAGGGTGATCAAATAAGTCTTGCTTTAAAGACTTTTTTGCTTTTTCGACTGTTCCGTTTGGTGCTGGCATAGTATTTAGATTATTCCTTTAACTTCGAGCAAATTTAAACAAGTAATTAACAATATTTTCTTAAACGAATGGCAGAGAATCCTGTTGACGACCACCTGGTGGAACAATTGAAAAAACTTCAGGCCAAGTATGACTACATGGGTCAGGATCTTTCGTCCTATTTAGATGGTTTGTTGTATTCTGATTATTTGACATACTGGGATTACATACATGTAGATACGCTACTCAGTTTGCAAAATCCCGAGACGAGCTTTCCAGATGAAAAAGTTTTTATCTTGTATCATCAGATCACGGAATTGTTTTTTAAACTCATCCTGTTGGAGATCGAACAAATAGCTTCACGTAATGCTATTGATGAAAAGTTTTTCCTTGAAAGAATAGAGCGAATTGTGCGCTATTTCAAAAACCTTGAAGCCTCTTTCGACATCATGGTAGATGGGATGGAGAAAGAACAATTTCTTAAGTTCAGAATGGCATTACTTCCGGCGAGCGGTTTTCAATCAGCACAATATCGCTTCATTGAATTAGGATCAACAGATCTTATCAATTTGGTAGTTGAACATGAACGGGAGAATTTGAGAAGCGCAGATGTTAGTGCTATGTTGGAAAGAATCTATTGGAAAAATGGTGCAACTGATCTCGCTACTGGAAAAAAAACGTTAACACTCATTCAATTTGAAAATAAATACTTACCGGCATTCTACGATGCTGCTGTAAAGTATAAAGAAACAAATTTGCATCAGGTCTTTATCAGGAATTTTAGTCAATCTTCCCTAAAAGATAAGATGATTGAAAAACTTAGGGAGTATGATACTTATGCCAATGTGCTTTGGCCGCTGGCGCATATGAAATCTGCTGGTGCTTATTTGAAGAAAGATCCAGAGGACATCAAAGCCACAGGAGGAACGAATTGGCAAAAATATTTGCCTCCGAGATTCCAGCGAAGAATGTTTTTTCCGGAACTATGGAGTGAGCAAGAGAAGAATGAATGGGGTATAGCAGCTGTGAAGAAGAACCTAGCGCACCATCTCGCCCATTAACTTACATCGAAACCGCATTATTTCAGATTTTCATAACTTTGCAGGATAACCCCTGCTTGTGAAACAAGTATGCCTTTTAATTTTTTTATCATCTAGTGTATCACTGAGTTTATTCAGTCAGGGATTCACGAGGCAAACTTATCACGATAAAGAACGCAAGCACCTTAAAGAAGTCTATCAGGTAAAAGACACCATCCGAAACATTCTTGATGGTCGCTACATCTCCTACTCTCTCAACGGCAATGCTGAATCAAAAGGGCAATTCACCAATAATGAAACAACTGGAGTATGGGAGTTCTTCTATGAAACCGGTAATCTTAAAATGCGCGGAATCCTGAGGCAAAATGCCAATTATGGTCTTTGGGAATATTTCTATGAGAGCGGACAAAAAAGCATGGAAGGAAATATTAATGGTAAGAACCGCGAGGGTGAATGGAAAACGTTTTATGAGAACGGACAGGTTAAAGAAATTGGTGAGTACAAAAACAATAAGCGCGTTGGGTTATGGAAATTGTATTTTGAAGATGGCGTTTTAAAAGGTGAGTGTGATTATGCCGATGACAATGGGACCTATACCGAATATTATCATTCAGGAAAAGTTTTGTCAGAGGGTCCAAAGGCAGGTACTAAAAACGTTGGTCGATGGAGATTCTTTGCTGAAGATGCAACCATACAGTCAGAAGGAGAATATGATAATGGCAAGAGGCATGGCGAATGGGTAAATTACTATCCGAGTGGAAAAACTTTGTCGCATGGTAAATATGATAATGATGTGCTTACAGGGAAGTGGGAATATTATTTTGAAAACGGAACGCTATCTTCTACAGGTGACTTTGCTGAAGGAAAAAAGATTGGCTACTGGAAAGTTACCAACGCTGATGGTTCAGTAAAGAGCGAGATTACTTATGATAAAAATTACGGTGATTATCGTGAATACTTTGCAAGTGGGAAATTAAAAAGCAAGGGTAAATTTATTGATGATAAAAAGAAAGGCAAATGGGAATATTTCTATGAGGATGGAAAGAAGGAGGGTGAATGTGAGTTCGAGAAGGGCAAAGGCGTCTATTACGGATATTTCCCGAATGGAACATTGCAAACAAAAGGTACATTAGATGGCGACATGAAAACAGGTACCTGGGAGATCTATGAGAATGATGGAAAGCTTTCAGGCTACTACCGGCCGTTCTATGACGATAGAAAACTAGGAAGAGAAATCGTCTCGTTAGCGGGTAAGAATACTGTTAAAACCAAATCAAGCAAAAGGAGAAATCTTAGTCACTTTGACGCCCGCTTTAATGAGTTTCAAGGGGTAATTATTGGTAGCAATCCTATCATGCCATTTGCTGGCCGCCTGCCTGTAGGAATTGAATTTTATTTGCAGGAAAGGTTAGGACATGAATTTGAGTTTACGGGCATACGCGATCCATTTTTTAAATCGGATAGTAAAATTTCGACCGGGACGAAATTTGAAAGAGGCTACTCTGTCTGCATTAAGCAGAAACTTTACAATCAGGTTAAAGCAGGCATGTGGTATTTCGGCCATGAGATAAGATTTACAAACACAGGCCATTTTGTAAATGAGGCAGTGAGTTTTGGCGGTGCAGATGTATTCACGTTTAGTGCTGTTGAGCAACGTATTGAGTACGGCCCGCTGTTGGGTCATCGCCTAATGAAAGGAAACAATACCAAGGGTTTTACGATAGATAGTTTTATCTCTGTAAACATAGGTTACCGTGGCTTTGATGTTGATGATCAGTACAAATCATACTTTGAAGATGTAAAGCAAACAAAGCTTTCTACAAGCTTGCATATAGGGCTGAATCTAGGCAATGTATTTTCTTTTCGATAGGAATGGTTTTTCCTTACTGATTGTTACTTTTGTATAAACGTCATTAAAGGATAAACACCTTTCCGACTATGCAGACTGTTGAGCTTGCCCTTTGGCCCGAAGAGGCCTTCAATGAAGAATTATTTCCTGGTATCCTTTACCAAAAATTAGGATTACCAGACGACGGAAGTATCATTATTAATCCTATCAAACGATCTATTGATGCCCGCGGAAAGAAAGTTTGCGTTCGCTATCAATGTGAAGTTTACAATGAAAAAGAATTTTCTGTTGATCATCAAAAATTCCTTTATCAGGATGTAAAAGATAAGCCGCAGGTTATTATCGTTGGAAGCGGACCTGCAGGATTGTTTGCCGGCCTGCGTTTAATAGAACTTGGTTATAAACCAGTAATTCTGGAGCGGGGAAAAGATGTGCAAGCCCGCAGAAGAGATCTGGCAGCAATTAATAAAGAGCATATCGTTAATCCTGATTCCAACTATTGCTTTGGCGAGGGCGGTGCTGGAACGTACTCTGATGGAAAGCTCTATACAAGGTCTAAAAAACGTGGCGACATCCGCAGGATTCTAGAGATCATGGTGGCCCATGGAGCAAAGCAGGATATATTGTATGACGCCCATCCACATATTGGTACGAACAAATTGCCGAAGCTCGTTGCAGCATTGCGAGAGACAATAATACAATATGGTGGAGAAGTCCATTTTAATTGCACTGTAGTTGATCTTGTTGTTAAAGGTGATCTGGTAGAAGGAGTTGTTACCGAAAATGGTGATATGATTAAAGGTGAAGCTTTAATACTTGCGACAGGTCATTCAGCGAGAGATATATTTGAGTTGTTGCACAGAAAGAAAATATTGATTGAACAAAAGCCTTTTGCCCTTGGTGTAAGAGTTGAGCATTCACAAACGCTTATTGATCAAATTCAATACCATTGTCCTGTTGATCGTGGGCCTTATCTGCCTGCATCTTCTTATGCCTTGGTTCATCAGGCAAAAGTAGGCGGAAAAAACCGCGGAGTATTTTCGTTTTGTATGTGTCCAGGAGGGTTCATTGTGCCTGCTGCGACTGCGCCTGGAGAAGTAGTTGTCAATGGTATGAGTCCTTCGAGAAGAGACTCAAAGTTTGCCAATTCAGGAATCGTGGTAGCAGTTGAGGAAGAAGATTTCAAAGCTTATAAAGATCACGGTCCACTGGCCGCATTGCACTTCCAGGCCGAAATTGAGAAACTTGCATGCCAGGCTGCAGGAGGAACACAGCTCGCGCCAGCACAGAGACTTGTTGATTTTGTGGAAGGAAAGGAGTCAAAATCGGTGTTAGAAACTTCTTATCAGCCAGGACTATCATCAGTTGATATGCGCGCTGTACTTCCTGGGTTTATTTCAAATGCCTTGCAGCAGGGCTTCAAGGACTTTGGGAAGAAGATGAAAGGCTACTTTACGAACGAAGCACAAATTGTTGGAGTTGAAAGCAGAACATCGTCGCCAGTTAGAATCCCACGCGACAAAGAAACACTTCAACATCCTGAAGTAAAGAATTTATTTCCTTGTGGCGAAGGAGCAGGATATGCAGGAGGGATCGTGTCAGCGGCAATGGACGGAGAGCGGTGCGCAGAAGCCGTAGTAAAGGTTAGCGCATTGAAAAGCTGAACCGTCAACAGGGATTGTGAATTGCCCGGCCTTATTGCTTGTGGCCAGAGCTAGAGGTTAGCAGCTACATATTTACAACGCTTTTTACAAGAATATCCGATATAACTATCATCTTTAGCTCGACTCAATTGTATAGTTATGCTTTCTGAAAAAGATCTTATTCAAATAGAAAAATTTCTTGTTGATCCTGATAAGAAAATAAACCTAAAAGATTTTGATACTGAATATACAGGCGACTCGCTTGTAAAGAAAGACGCAGGAGAACTACTGGAAAAAGGCAGAAAAAATCTTGCTGAAATTCAGGATATGCTATATGCTCATGATCGATACAGGATACTCATCATCTTTCAGGCCATGGATGCTGCAGGAAAAGATAGTGCAGTAAAGCATGTGATGTCAGGCTTCAATCCATTGGGCGTAAAGGTATATAGCTTTAAAGCACCTACTGCACAAGAACTTGATCACGATTATTTCTGGCGCCATTACCTCGCACTTCCAGCCCGTGGAGAGATTGCAATTCACAACCGATCTCATTATGAAAACGTATTGGTCACTCGCGTTCATCCGGAATATGTTCTAAAGGAAAGAATTCCTGGTATAGAATCGATAGAAAAAATTGATGAACGTTTTTGGATGAACCGGTTCGATCAAATCAACCGATTTGAATCTAATCTTCACGAGAATGGAACAATCATTTTAAAGTTCTTTTTACATGTCTCGAAAAAGGAGCAGAAGAAACGATTTATGGAACGCATAGAAGACAGGTCCAAAAATTGGAAATTTTCTATTGATGACTTAAAAGAAAGAGGTCATTGGGATACGTATCAACAAGCCTATGCAGAGGCTATTAGTCATACATCAAAACCGCATGCACCTTGGTTTGTTGTTCCTGCGGACAATAAGTGGTATACCCGCCTGGTAATAGCGGCTGTCATTACGAAACAATTTTCAAAGCTCAATTTGAGTTATCCTGTTGTGGATAAAGCGCAGGAAGCAGCGCTTCAAAAAGCAAAAGACATGTTACTTGCTGAGCATTAATTTACAAGACCTGCGGATCAAAACGAAAGACCGAAAAGCAAAGAATAACATTCCCTAAAGGCGGTGAATCCCTAAGCGCTTTTGAGGCCAATTTTGATGCATCTAAGACTAAAAAAAATACTTCGTAAATTCCATTTAAAAATTCTTTCAACGGGGCAAAAAGGTTTATTTTTGACGGTTTTAAACTCCAAAAATGAGCGAAGTAAATAGCAAAATTTCCAATGATTATTCTGCCAGTAACATCCAGGTTCTAGAAGGTTTAGAAGCGGTGCGAAAGCGGCCGGCAATGTACATTGGTGATGTTGGGGTTAGGGGGTTTCACCACCTTGTATGGGAGGTTGTTGATAATTCAATTGACGAGGCCCTTGGCGGCTACTGCGATACGATTCGTGTTAGTGTTCATGAAGATAATTCGATCACAGTTGAAGATAACGGCCGTGGCATTCCTACAGATATGCATGAAAAGGAACAGCGCTCGGCACTGGAGGTCGTTTTAACTGTTCTTCATGCGGGAGGTAAGTTTGATAAAAATACTTATAAGGTTTCCGGAGGTTTACATGGTGTAGGTGTTTCTTGTGTTAATGCGCTTTCAGAAGTGCTTAAAGCTACCATCTATCGTGAAGGAAAAATTTTCGAACAGGAATACGAACGTGGAAATCCACTGTATCCTGTGAAAGTAATAGGCGAATCGGAGAAGAGGGGAACTACTATTCATTTCAAAGCCGATAAGCAGATCTTCACTGTAGCCGAGTATAACTACGAGACCATTGCTTCTCGCCTCCGCGAATTGTCATTTTTGAATCCCGGCATTACAATCCATTTAACTGATCTCAGAGAAAAGGATGAAAAAGGTGAGTCACGAAAAGACGTCTTTCATTCAGAGGGCGGCTTAAGGGAGTTTGTTGAGTATATCGATGCCACCCGGGAAAAATTGATTCCTTCACCGATCTATGTTGAAAATAATAAAAGTGAAATACCAGTTCAGGTAGCACTAAGCTATAATACTTCGTTTAGTGAAAATCTTGTATCGTACGTTAACAACATTAATACACACGAAGGCGGTACACACGTAGCGGGATTCAGAAGAGCACTGACGAGAACCTTGAAAAGTTATGCTGATAAATCGGGACTTCTTGAAAAAGCTAAGATCGACATCAGCGGAGATGACTTTCGCGAAGGCTTAACTGCAGTGATTTCAGTAAAAGTCCAGGAGCCACAATTTGAAGGGCAAACCAAGACCAAGCTTGGTAACTCAGACGTGATGGGTGCAGTAGACCAGGCAGTTGGTGAAGCCCTACTTAATTTCCTTGAAGAACATCCACGCGAAGCAAAGCTTATTGTAAATAAAGTGATTCTGGCTGCGCAAGCCAGGCTTGCGGCAAGAAAGGCTCGCGAAATGGTGCAACGTAAAAACGTTCTTACCGGAAGTGGATTGCCAGGAAAGCTTGCTGACTGTTCGAGTACTGATGCCAGTATTTCAGAACTATATCTTGTTGAGGGTGACTCGGCAGGTGGATCAGCAAAACAGGGAAGAGACAGAATGTTTCAAGCAATACTTCCTTTGCGTGGTAAAATTTTGAATGTTGAAAAAGCACAAGAGCATAAGATCTACGAAAACGAAGAGATCAAGAACATGATCACTGCACTCGGTGTTAGTTTCGGTACCGTAGATGACGACAAGGCATTGAACATGAATAAACTGCGCTATCATAAAATCATCATCATGACGGATGCTGATGTTGATGGTAGTCACATACGCACGCTTATCCTCACATTTTTCTTCCGATACATGAAAGATCTGATCGAGAGTGGTTATGTATACATCGCGCTGCCTCCACTGTACCTAGTGAAGAAAGGTAAAGAAGAGCGCTATTGCTGGACGGAAGAAGAAAGGTCTGCAATTATTAAAGAGATTGCGGGTGGTAAGGAAGATTCTGTAAATGTACAGCGCTACAAAGGTTTAGGTGAAATGAATCCTGAACAACTTTGGTCAACTACAATGGATCCGGCTAGACGCTCCTTGAAGCAAGTAAGCATTGAGTCTGCGGCTGAAGCTGATCATCTTTTCTCTATGCTGATGGGTGACGAAGTAGCACCACGCAGAGAGTTCATCGAGAAGAATGCTAAGTATGCAAGAATTGATGTTTAAGTGATCTTCAGATCACGTTAATTTAAAATATTTAGACCCGCATTTTACCTACACAGATATGAGTGAGGCAGTCCTCTCATTAGAAAAAGTCGAACAACAGATATACGAAAGTAACTATATCAGCAGGGATTTGAGTTGGCTTAAGTTCAACTACCGTGTGCTTGATCAGGCCAAACATATTGATCGAAGTATTTTTGATCGTTTGAAATTCCTTTCTATTACGGCAGTGAATCTCGATGAGTTCTGCACGATAAGATTGGGCAGCCTATACAACTACATTGATTACGGAAAAGAACGTTTCGATTATAATGGATTAAGGGAAGAGCCTTTTAGAACACTGCTGCTAGCTGAGATGCAGCGTTTTTGCAAAGACCAGAATGATTATTACGTAAGTAAATTAAAACCGCTTTTTAATCAGAACGGATTTATCATCGCTAGTTATGATGATCTCTCTATTGAGAGCGTGAATAGGGTAAATCAATACTTCAATTCTATTATTTTCCCAATGCTTACACCGATGGTATTCGATAACTACCATACTTTTCCGGTGTTGATGAATAACAGATTGTTATTTGGTGTTGTTACAAAAAATCCTACTGATAATAATAATCAACTTAAGGTTTCATTCATCCAGGTGCCTAATAATTTGCCACGCTTCTATGAAATAGAAACCGATGGTGGAATTCAATTTGTGCCTGTTGAAGATATCATTAGTAATAACATTCAGAATCTTTTTAGAAATGTAGAGATCGCGAGTATAAATCTCTTTCGAATAAATCGTAATGGTGATTTTACTTTAGAGGAAAGTGAAGATATTGAATCCAACTTCCTTGAAGACCTCAAGCGAAAAATTAAAACAAGAAGGAGTGGGAGAGTAGTGCGGTTAGAGGTAGAGGAAAATCCTGATCCATGGATGATGCGCCTTTTAAAGATTCAATGGGATCTGGACGACCATAATATTTTTTATATTTCAAAAGAAAGTATGGTGGACTTCTCCGGTCTGCTGCAAATTGTTCAACATAAACAGTTTAAAACAAAACGTTCGCATCCACCTGCGCCTATTAAGCCTTTAAACTTTCCCGAACACGGTTCTTTGGACTTGTTTGAGGTTTTAAAAGAGCGTGATATTCTTTTGCATCATCCCTATAACTCAATGGAGCCAGTGCTGGAACTGCTCGAAAAAGCTGCAGATGATCCATATGTACTTTCTATCAAAATTACCATTTACCGTGTAGCGAAAGAATCGCGTGTAACGGCGGCGTTGCTCAGGGCCGCAGAAAACGGAAAGCACATTTCGGTGCTATTTGAAGTAAAGGCACGCTTTGATGAAGAGAATAACCTAAGAGAAGCACAACGTTTACAGAAAGCCGGATGCTTTGTGATTTATGGTGTTAGTAGTTTAAAAACACATACTAAACTTTTACTTATTGTAAGAAAGGGCGAAGACGATAAAGTTTACCGTTATGTCCATTTATCAAGTGGCAATTATAACGAAAGCACGTCAAGGTTATATGTGGACATCGGACTTCTTACATCACGTGAAGTCTATGCTAATGATGTTTCAGAGTTTTTCAATGTTATTACTGGACACTCTCAGCCCTCAACGTATAGAAATCTTATCACATCTCCTCGTGATATGCGGATTCAGCTATGTAATCTTGTTAAACGGGAAGCTGAAAACGCAAGAAACGGTATTCCTTCCGGAATTGTGATTAAACTTAATTCGTTTCAGGATAAAGAATTGATAGACGAATTGTACGAGGCCTCACGTGCAGGTGTTACTGTTAAGCTTATCGTTCGTGGTATGTGCTGTTTACGTCCAGGACGACCTGGTGTAAGTGAAAATATTGAAGTTATTTCAGTAGTTGGTGAATATCTTGAACATTCAAGAATCTACTATTTTCACAATGCGGGAAACCCGAAGGTGTATATAGGAAGCGCAGATGCTATGGTGCGAAGCTTCGACCGTAGAATTGAATCGTTGTTTCTTCTGGAAGAAGATATACTCAGGAAGCAAGCCATCAACAACCTTCGATACAATCTAAAAGATAATGTGAACGCCTATGTTATGCAAGAGGACGGGTCATACGTTATCAAAGAATTAAACGGCGAACCACCGTTTAATATCCATAAAGAATTTTATCGTGTTACCAGGGAGATTGTTATGGAAGCAAAACTCTTCTGATTTCTAGCGATAGTTGTAATACGAAGGGCATTCTGGATTGCCATGAATAGGTCTGATGATCGATCTGAAATTTATCATGAACTCATGGGATCCATTAGAGAAGCCACGGATATCAGAGGAGGTCATGTCATAAGAATATCCAAAATGTATTTTCTCACTGATCTTTAAGTCGATAAAGGAAATGAAAGAGTCTCCCAGACGATAGGAAGCTCCAACACTGAAAACATCGTAGAAGATAAATGCATTGTTGATATCAAAGGAAAGCGGTTGACCTTCCTGTGTTCGTACCAATATTGAGGGATTGATTTTGATTTTGTCCATTCTGTCTAAAGGCAGCACCATTCCACCTCTTAGAAAATAATAACGCGCTTCTTTAATCCCACCCGTTAGTTGTTCTACCGAATTAAGAACCGCATTATTTAAAATAAACGGAACAGAGAATCCAAGGAAATAATTCTTTGTGCTAAAGAATACACCTGCGCCAAAATTAGGTTTGATTTGATTTGAAATGTTATAAAAGGAAGCATCTAAACCTCCAGGACTCTGAAGATCTAGTTTGCTATAATCTGCTCCTAATAAATTGAAACCCGCTTGTAGTCCCATCGATAACGTTGCAGCTTTAAAATGCAGTTTATAGGCATAATTACCGTAGACATGTTCGTTCTTATAACTTCCGATCTCGTCATGGTTGATCATCAGCCCAACACCAATCTTATTTTTCATCAAAGATGTATGTGTAGTTAAATGATAGGTCTTCGGGGCTCCTGGAAAATTGACCCATTGATTTCTGTACATAGCAGTGGCGCTAAGTTGTACATGACTTCCCGCGTAAGCAGGATTGATTACAAGTTCGTTAAAGTAATATTGTGTAAAAACCGGGTATTGCTGTGCAATACCCGGAACAATAATAGCTGAGAATAAAAATGTAGTTAAAAAAATTCGCCTTAACGATAACATTATTTCTGTCTTTTAATTTACGACTTCAAGATATCCTGCTAATGGTTTTGAACCATCTCTTTTATCAATGATGTAGAAGTAAGTTCCATCAGGAACATTAGTACCCATCAGACTCACACCTTTGTTCGATTGTCCATCAAAGAAAGTATCGGCATTGTCATATCCTTCGGCTTCATACACAAGGGTTCCCGCCCTGTTAAATATTTTCACAAGGTTTCTAGGGAAGTTCTCGATACAGTTAATGAAGAAGATATCATTGTATCCGTCACCATTTCTTGAAACACCATTGAAAGGATGAATCTCGGTTCCGATTTCCACTTCTTTTTCAGTAGGACATCCAAGTGTGGAAGTTACTGTTACCATGTATTTACCAGGAGAAGCATTCTGGATATTAGTTTCATTGAATTGCTCTCCAGATTCCTGGTGTGTCCAATTTACGGTTGAAACTTCAACATCACTCATTAAAATCAATGTTACTGCACCATTAGGTTGTCCATTTGTTAAACTCGGATCAGCACAGGTAGCATTCACCACTATGAATTCAAAATCAGGATATTTAGGTTTGAATAAAAGTTCTTCCGACACAAGTGGAGAACGACATCCTGTTTCATTATCCGTAGCCATCACCGAATAGAATCCGACAAAAAGGTTAGTGTAAGTGTCACCAACAAAGTCAGGTGAAGGCTTCTCAGTTTTTCCATCATACCAATCAAAAGTATAACCTACAATCTTGCCGTTAACCGTAGAAGCAAGCGCTCCATTGTTACCGGGCTCGCAGCTCGTGACGTGTGAAAGGATTTCAATAACAGGCATTGGTACGGGCACTGGTTGGTTGGTAATTTCAATTTGATCAGTACCAATGCAACCTGTGATTCTGTGAACAGCCTCAACCGTGTAAATCGCACTTGAAAGATTTCCATACTCAACGCCAGTGAAAGCAGGAGGAGGAACGACAGCGGAACCTTCGTACCAATTAAAGGTATAGTTGGAATTATCATCAGCAGCTACCGAAGCAGAAGCAACACCATTGAATGGATTAACACAATTTGTAACAGGAGCAGCTTCTGATGCTATTACTGTAGGGAATACACGCAGGTCTAAGATGTCTGGTATAAGAATTAAGTCGCTTTGACATTCAGAAGAATTCTCATTGTCAATTGCCTTAACTGAAATGCCAGTAGTTACACCGAGACCTGTAATAATATTCTCTGCGGTACTCAGTGCAACCACATTATTGTTATGAGTGATGTCATTGTAGGTCCATACAAAAGTATAATCGGCGGGCGCTTGCTCGTCAATGACAGTAGCTTCTACGCTTCCATTGAGTGGAGCACAAGTAGTTAAATCCATTTTAGAGGTAACCACAGGAATCGGATTAATTAACTTGTCAATACTATACGTTTCGGAAGTTTTGCAACCATTGTCATTGTTAGTAACAGAAACAGTGTAGGTATTTACAAAAGTTAATCCAGTGATACGAGGTGTTGTTGCAGTGAAAGCAGGAACACTACTTGTCCAGGCATAAGAGTAGGTGGCCCCTGTTCCAGAAGCAAGTACTTCCAAATGACCAGTAGAAGGCGTTATACAAATTTCTTGTTTTTTGAAATCTACGAGGTCAACCAGTACCGTACCCATTGTTTTGTTTAATACTTCAAAAGATTTCTTAGCGTTACATCCAGTAAGACTATTTGTAACTTCAACAAAATGCAATCCTACTCCTAGCACATTAACTAATTCAGGTGTACCTGTTGCACCATTTGACCATGCAAAGGAATAGTTAGGGAATACTGGTTCGTTATGCGTAGTGCTAGCGTTCTTATTCACCTCTACAATTTTCACCACTCTTGCATCTGCATCTGCTAAAGGAGTTGTTCCATTTAGAGCACAATTTATGGCATCGGTTGGAATTGCATCCACCGAAATCAACATCTCGTCAGAAATTACGTTTGCGTCTATCGATGTCATACAATTCGTAGCAAGTTCTCTAACCTCAATAGTGTAAACCCCATCTCTAGCATTCTCGCCTATATTAATAGTACTTCCATCAATGTTACTGTTATAATCAGAAAGCACTGTCGCGCCCAACTTCCAATTAAAATTATACAAGGCGTAATTACTTATGGCGCTTCCACTTAAATCTTCAATGGAAACAGTAACTCTACCGTTTCCATCAGTGTCGCAATGTGAGTCTTCCTCTGATACTTGTGAGATAATCGGATAATTTATGTCTCCAGTAATCTCGTCTGCTTCTTCAGTAGCACAGGAAATATCCTCATCAAAAACAACAACAGTATATTTACCTATTCCATATGGAAGAAGTGTATTGTAAGTATAAGTTGTCCCTGCAGTAGTTATTTCATGTGATTCTTTGAATCCAGTTGGTGTTGGCCCTGAAAGACCTGGAAAATCATTCTCATAAATGTAGATCCAGTAGTCAGTTGCATCTTTGGCCCCATCTGTCACTTGAATGTCAATTTGAAGTGAACCGTTTGTCCCTGATAAGTTGGTGCCAAGGTCACAAGTAGTGACTTGGGTGGGTATTACATCTACCTCAGGCGCATTTAAGTACTTTAACGTTCTTGTTAAAGATACAGGGCAACCTGTATGCGGATTCGTAGCCAGCATTGTGTATACTCCAGACCTTAGTCCTATGGCTTCTGAAACAATGAAAGCACCATCATAAATATTAGTAATTGCTGAACCCGGTTCAGTTACACTAATTAATTTAGTCGCATCATTAGTATCAGTTCCCCTAAACCATTTTATATCATAGGCTGTTGGATCAGTAAATGACGGACTTGATGGTGCGATGTTAAATCTCAACACTCCAGTGTCATTACAATTACTCGGGCGCACTTCGTTTTTAAATGTTACACTTAAAGCTGGAACTAGATTTTGAACCTGCCCTTTTTCAGGATTAGTCTCACACTTAAGCGTATTGTGTCTCGCGTACACTGTATAGAAATTAGGCTCCGCATTTTCTAGAACGTTGTCGGTATTTCCAGGAAAATCTACTGCAGGCTTTTTAGTTTGACCCTTATACCAAAAGAAAGTATAATTTGATTGATCAGGATCAGCTATACCGTCCACTAAAACTGTAGCTCTCATTTCACCGTCAGATGTACAAACGGTTTTGTCTGTTGGACTGAGAACGACCTCGTATGTAGCTATATCATTGATGATATTAATATTCTGATCAATAATGGTAGAACATGTGGTGATCTCATCTGTCACCTTCACACTATACGTTCCTACAGGGAGGTTAGTAGCAGTACTTGTATTAACTGAAGTATGTGTCAGAAATGGAGTGCCCGTTGTACTTTGACCTTTAAACCATGCAAACGTATAGGTTGCAGGCCCGCCATTCACGGATGCGGTAGCAGCTCCATTTTTATTTGCAACAGCAGGGTCGCAAGAGGTTTGTGCTGTTATATCAGAGATTGTGACTTGTGGTGCCGTTGTTTGCTTGACCTCTTTTACTACAGGTAAAGACAAACATTTGGTTGCATCATCGTAGCCGATAACCGAATACTTTCCACCGTCTAAATTCTCATACTTTACACCTTCAAAACCGCTTGGCAACTTATCAGAATGGCCGTATGCGCTTACTGTAAACCATGTATTAGCATCACCTTCGTACCAGATATATTTTATGTTAGTAGTTACGTTTGTAACAAAAGCTTCGCCTTTAGGGGTAAGGGAGCAATCACTATCCTTAACATCTGCCGTAACAGTAGGACTTGTTGGTGCAGTTAATGTCTCTTCTGTTCTTTGATAGCAGCCTGTAGCTACATCAGTTACCTCCACTGCATAACTTCCCCCGCCAAGGCCGCCAATAGTAGACCCGGTTCCAATGGGTACACCAACTCCAACCTCCGTCCCTTTTAACCATTGGTATGTGTAATTAGAAGAACCACCAGTTACAGTAACTTTAAGTTGCCCGTTTGGGGTTTTACAAGATGTTGGATTAACGATATCTATATCCTTTATCTCCACTGTCGGCGGGGCCACAGGGTTATCATTTATATCAACTTTCATTTCAACGGAACCACAACCAATAGTGTTGTGCGTTGCGTACACCGTATATGTACCATTAGCTAAACCAGAATATATAGAACCGGTTTTATTGCTTGGATTGTTGGAGTAATCAGAAGGGCTGTTCACAAAATCTCCGTTTGACCAGGTAAAGGTAAAATTTTGAGTTATTTGTGTATTTCCAGCTCCTATTACAAAAGCTTTTGCTTCTCCATCCGCTAAAGGATCTGTTGCACCGCCTACGCAAACTATATTGTCTTTTAAAACCTCTACCCCAAGCGGAGCTGGAGCCGGTGAAACGGTTACGTTAATGATGTTATCTGTATAATCACACTCACGTAAATCGGTATTAGGAAACATTACAGGTAGTGTAGTTCCATCTTTGTTAATACCATCGCTATTGATTACGATATAAAGTTCGAAATTACTACCCGGTCCAGTAATCGGCTGGCTTTCTAATTTTACTTCTCCTCCTGGTAACACGTTATTAAATTGCAAATCCACCTGACCGATCTTTGTGGCTGTTGCTGTAAGCGGGTTGCCATTGTAAAATATGACAGGTACGGTACCAGTAATAGAAACATCTCCTTTATTAATAATCTCAAAAGTGATTGTAAAATCTTTTTGTGGACAAGTAGGAGGGGCGACTGTAATATTAGCTAAGCCGCCTGAAAAGGCAAGATTTGGTGCTGCAAACGAAGGGCACCCTTGAGAATTAAGAAAAGGTGCTTGATTAAGGAAGTTGTTCAATGGACGGCTATCCCTTCCATCAAGGCAAACTACATTTCTTGCGTAAATTGATTGATGCAGCTGTTGTTGGACTGGAATAGTAAGATCATCATTAACATTTACAACAAAGTATCCATGTTGATTCCAAACGCGCCGAGCAGGCACCCATGGTTCGTTTGCTGATTTGAATACTCTTACTTGCGCGCCATCATACAAACTTAAATTTCTACCTGCCACAAATCCCGCATTTCCTGAAACAGTTTCATTAGTGCTACACGTCACGCAAATCTCTGTAGAGCCATCAGCATCCACATCTGCTACTATTGGGTATTCTCGAAAAGTTCTGGATTTACAAACAACAGGCGAACTTTTCGTTACTGTTGAGTTTTGGGTGTAGTCAGGAAGGCCATTAACTGTTGGAAACGTTGATGTAAAAATGAAAAGGTTTTCCTCGTCTCTGTAAACAATTTCGGAAGTACCATCCGCATTGAAATCGAATAATGTACATCCTGTAATTCCTGAAGTTTCTTCTGTTACAAGTTCACGCCATACTTGTTCAAGGGCTGTGTTGCCATCACGGAGTGCGTATAGAAACCTACCTGAAACATATACAAGATTCAATTTTCCATCTCCATCAATATCTGCAATGTTTACGCGGCCAGCACCATTTTTCCAGCCATTGGGATAGGCTGCATTATCAATAAAAGTCTTCAATTCCCCCTGGTTCACAGCAGCTGATGATATATTGCCTTTATGCAGATTCCAATAAAAGATTGTTGTATTGGCGTTGTCAGCTCCATTGGATCCAACTGCTACCACATCCAGGAACCCATCTAAATCAAAGTCAGCAATACTAGTACTGTTATCATTGTTTGCTCCGGTCCGCGTGAAGTATTCTGATCTTTCTTTAACTTTTGTAACAGTCGCAGAAGGAGTTCCGCCTCTATTAATTTTTACGGAATAAATGCGACAACCTGCAATTAACTCTAATCCATCACAGTCTGCACACTCATTGGTTGCTAAAATGTCAACAGCGGTAGAACCAGAACTTTCTTTTTTCCAGTCTGTTCCGCTTAAGTTATTGCCTTTCCCCATTTCTACACCGGTATGTGCATCAAAAATTCTGTCTCTACCGTACAATTCTACTTTTAAATCCCCATCAAAATCAGCTAAGCCGACATTTCCAGGATCCGTGGGTACTGCTACAGGTACAGACCAGAATTTATCGATTGACTGGGTTGCCTTATTGAATGTATAAGCCATAATAGCCCAATCGTTAGATCCGGACCTTTTTCCGCTCACTACAAATATTTCAGCGTCACCATCACGATCAATATCTGCCATCGCGATATCTCCTTCGTGTTGGAGATAAACACCATCAGCCTGCGTTTCTCGCTGTGCTTTCGTAATGGTTTCTGTGCCTCCATTACCAGGACCAGACAAGATGCTAAGCTTACTAATAAAACCGGCACCTTCGTTATCCTGATTTCTATAGATAGAAATGATTTCTGGAATTTTGTCTCCATCTACGTCGCCCACTAAGAGCTTACTAAGGTGTTGCGTCACACCAAGTGGACTATGAAAATCCTCGGTCACGGCAAAAGGAGGAAATGTTGTTGGTCTTGCTTCGCAAAACAGATTCTTACCGATAAAAAAACCATTACAAGCTGCATCTACCGACGTCTCCTTGTCATAGCAGTCAATAAAACCGTCTGCGTCATTGTCTATTCCGTCATTGCTAACCTCGCAAACTTTGTTGGCACAATCTCTGCAATCGACTAAGCCGTCTCCATCGTTGTCCAGATTGTCATTACAATTAGATTCTCCGTCTTGGGCGTGGGCGAAAGCCACTATGGCACTAACAAAGACCCACAGTAGTAATAGTTTTTTCATGGTTTACAGATTTACAAATCTACCGGCAATATCCGATATAATTCTTACTGTTTAAATGATTCAAAACGGCTGCTGGTAACCCTGAACGTAAGGTTTAGGGGCCAAAAAATGAGAAAATTGCATGCTTGTGAAGACGGTAGTAGAAGTTTTCAGCAGTTCAGCCGGCTGTATTGTAATTGGACTTTCTAAAACGTTTTCTGCCGTTATTTAAGTTAGATAAGAAAATGTGCTTCGAAGAGACGAAATAACGCAATTGATGTAATGGAATTTATCGGATTAGCGTAATACTACCCGAACGAGGAACAGCTTCTTCTCCATCACAACGAATTATAAAGTAGTATACGCCATCAGGTAGTGTAGTGCCATTGAAGGTACCATTCCAATCGTTATTGTATGGTTTGGCTTCATGAACCTTAACTCCTTTTTCATCATAGATCACTACACCACACCGTGGGAAGTTTTCGATGTTTCCAATGCTCCATAAATCATCGATGGCATCAGCATTTGGTGAAAAGAAATTCTTGGGATTTAATAAGGTAACAGTGGCCTTCGTTAAGATTTCAACTTTGACACCTGTAGTACGAGTACAACCATTGACATCAATTCCTTTTACCACATACTCTGTAGTTTCAACTGGCATTGCTGTTGGATTGGAAATTTTTGGATCAGAAATGGTTGCCACCGGACTCCATTCTGGAAGTGTTAGCCCTTCTACTGACAACTGCACGGCTTGTCCCGGGTCAATAACGGAAGGCTCTGCTATGGCAAAAATTGGTGTTGATGGAAAAAACGAAAAACTTTTGTTGGCGTTAAGCTCACAACCATTTGTGGCTTTAACAGTAACACGATAGGTTGCAGCTTCAAGGGCTGTAATTGAGGGTGTAGTTTCACCATTGCTCCAGTTATAAGATTCAATTGGCGTACCCGTTACAATGAGCTCTGTTCCTCCTTCACAAAGAAAGTCTTTACCGGAACCTGTAGTAATTTGTAAAGGAGGAGAAGGAATTACCTGTAAAGATTTTACTTCTTCGTCAGCACAAGAGCCATCGCTATATGTTGCGACCAGTCTGATGCTATAACTATTCGCTTGGCTCGCATAAACGTGTTTTGGACTTCTTTCCGTGGATGTTTTATTGTCGCCAAATGTCCAGGAGTAGGTGAGCGCTTCTGGTCCAGTTGTATTATTTTGAAATGTTATCTCTTGGTTAGTACAAGCTATTGCCGGCACTGAAAAAGAGGCTGCTATTTCTGGTTTTTTGATAATATCTATATCGTTTATATCAACGCTGCAAAGAGCGCCCTGAACTTTTATTCGTGCGAAATATTTTCCTTCTGTGTTAGCCGTATAAGGGAGGTTATTCGCCCCAACGTTAGTGGTGGTATTGTCTGTATTCCTTTTAAACCATTGATAATCGTAACCTGAAGGGGAGGGAAAGACTGAAAGCGTTGTACTTCCATTAACGCAAATACTACTGCCAGCTGAGAGATTAATGGAGAAGGCAGGCATGTTTATAATACTTACTAGTTTTGTTTGTGTGGAGATAACACAATCTCCTGCACCAAGATAGCTCACTTTGTAGTACCCCGCATTATCTAATGTTAATGCCCCAGATGAAGGAATAGCTATCGATTCATTGGTAGATGGAGTACTGCTGAAATCTGCCGGCCCGTCCCACTTGTATTTTACCCCCAGATTAGGCACTGTTAAAGACGCGGTTAAGGTTACCGAATTATTTGTGCCGGTACAACCTGGTTCGGGTGTCATCGTTATAGGAAGGGGAGTAATAGCCATTGGGCTATTGGTAATTTCAAAGCTCACGATATTTGACTCAAGCGTTGGACATCCTGGCGCTGAGCTAACAACTTTATAAGCTCCTGTTGTTATGGGTGCATACGTATTTGTTGTCTCTCCCGATACGATGCTATCATCCGCTCTTTTCCATTGGTAAGTTACGCCACCTCCTTTAGTACTTACCAGTTGAACCGGAGTGCCATTGTCGCATATTCTAATAGGCCCTTCCGGTGTAATTTTTGGTAACATGCACCTATTATTAGGTATTATAAAAACAGTAGAAGCTATCCGAGTTATCGGATTTAAAAAAATATCAATACTTATTCCTGCAATTTCAGGTTTACCATCAGCATTTAAATCCACTATTCTTACATACCTGCTCACATCATTTTTTTCTATTACCGTTTGACCGAAGTTTAGTCCTCCCTGATTTTCAAGAACGGTAAGTTTAGATTTTGGAGGATTAGAGCTTACACTTGGAGTGATGTGTGGTACCACAATGTCTAGTTTACCATCACCATTTAGATCTCCAAAATCGAGCCCCCATGATCGTTCCAGCGCAACATCAAGGGAAATTGGATTTTCAAATAAGAGATTACCTTGAGTGCTAATATTTTTAATAATTTCTATCTTCGTTCCATTAAATTTCGTCACGGCTATGTCAGACTTGCCATCATTATCAAGATCTCCAACTTTGAGCGCAGTTATTTGACCTGTTGCCTTTAATTCTATCGGGTTGTTAAACTGAAAATTCCCTGTGGTACTCTTGTTTCTCAAGACATACACGTTTGCGCCCAGTGTTGGAGATACTATAATATCGGGCACATTATCATTATCCAAGTCTTTAACCTGAAGGGCATCAGTCCCCGACCCCAGAATAACAGAAATAGTGAGGCGTATAGGCTCTCCGAAAGAAATTACACTATTACTAGTGTTGGGTAGAATAATAATCTCATTCGTTTTGACGTTCGAAAGAATTACCTCGGGTAAGCCATCCATGTCAAGATCAGCAATTTGGATCTGGCGCACGAGGGAATTATTAAGTACCTTGCTTCCTCCAGTAAAGCTGTAATTCCCATTCCCCTGAAAGTAAAAAAGTCTTCCATCGGTCTCATCCGTTGTTGTAACAATATCGTATTTGCCATCATTGTTAAGGTCGCCACAACTGACATGAAGAGTTTTTGCAGTTACCGGGAGCGGAATTGGAGAGTTAAAGTTTGAATTTAGGTCTGTTCCAACACCATTTGGTAGAATTGTTAAATATTCCTTTGCGTTGTTAGCGGTTATAATGTCTGGTTTATCATCATTATTAAGATCACAGGTACATAAGTTATAGAGTTTTGTGGACCCTGTTTCTGCCGCAGTTACTTTATCTATTTGTACTCCAAAATCAGTGGGTGCAATAGGGGAGGCAGTACCTCCAAAGCTAATGTAGAACAGCTCAGATGAGTACCCCGTTAGACTAAGATCTTTTCTTAAAAGAGAAATGTAATCATGTGTTGCACCTCTTGGTATTTCTACCTCTGCAATATGATCGGTAGCAGTAAGAACAATTCCTTTCACCGCACCAAAAAACACTTCGAGTTTTGTCTTGTCACCAAAGTTATTACCCTTTATGGTTACAACTTCTCCCATAGCGCCATGGTCTTTATCTATAGACTGAATAAGTGGAGCTTGTGAAAAAGCATTGCCAGACATTATAATGAATAGAAAGGCGATGAGTTTGTTCATAGTTGATCTATTTCAGCAGGAACTGAATTGTAACCTATCAATCAATTCCACCTCAAAATTACACATAAAATAGAATTGATTTCTTGCAATTGGGTTTGATAGCCATGTATGGTTTTAATACTCCACATTTAATAACGCATTCAGCTTAAGCCGAAAAATGACTTCTTACATGCCCATAACCATACCTAGCGGCAATTATAGTAGCCGTGTGTTAATATTTCTGTAACTTTGGTGTCAATTGTCTAAACGTGAAAACACGCTATTTTTTAATTTTCGCTGTCTTTTTTACTTCACTCTCTCTCCGGGCTCAATTACTTATTGGTCCGGTGGCTGGAGGACAATATTCCTGGACCTCTTTTAGTGATAAAGATTACAAGGACTATTATGATGTAAGAGGAGTATGGGGCTTTCATGCCGGAGCTCAGGTCTCATTTCGTGTTCACAAGCAATTCTTCCTGCATACCTCCATCCTATATTCGCAGAAAGGCAAGGTGCTAAAAGGTGATACAGATTTTGATCGAATGACGGCAGAATACCGATTAACTGAGTTAACTGCTAAGTATAATTTTATAGAGCTCCCGGTAATTTACACTGTTGAGTTTAAACAGCAGGCCAAGGGTGGTAAAGTATATAAATGGTATTTGGGTGCTGGCCCTAATGTAAGTTATTGGCTTAACGGCAAGGGTACAATTTTAAATCAGGAAACACTTGAGCCAAGTGATGGCGGAGTTGAAGATTACAAAGTAGTTTTTGGGAAGGCACCTGGAGATGTAAGAGCAGGGGAGATGGTGGTTGAGGCTCCTAACAGACTACAGCTTGGACTCAACGTCATGGCTGGGCTAGTTTTTCAACCTCTACCGCGGCAGGTGTTTATGTTTTCCGTCCGCTATGAAATTGGTCATAGCAATTTCAGTCAGGATAGTCGCGGGACTTTTTCAAGTACGCTCTACAAGGATAATATGCAAATTCAAAGTCAAGGCTTCAGAATTTCTTTGGCCTACCTTTTAGATACAAATATCCAAGACCGCAAAAAAGGAAAGAGTACCATCAAGAAAAGCAAGATGCGGTAGTTGGAGTTAGCGTTCAGCTAGTAGAAGCTAGGTGATTGAGGCGCAATGATTGGACTAATAATATCTAACCTCTAGCGGTACTTTAAACATCATTAATGTTGTTGTTAGTCACCCCAGCTTAATCGGTTTAATAATTACTGAAGTCCCTTTTTTGAGATGACTTTTCGGTAATCATAATTAGCCCACTCGTGAATCGCAGTATTAGGAATAATACTCAGGACTCTTCATGGGAAGTTATGTTAAGCTCTAGCGCTAGTACCTCTCGCTAGTAACGGAATTACTTCTCTCTCACTTCTAGTAGCCGTGCTCCTTTAAGCTTCGTGTAGTTCTTTAGATTTTTAATCTCTTCGTGTGCTTCCTGAACTTTAGTGGTTTCCAATACGTGCACATGGTACTTTCTGTCTGCAGGGTTATAGAAAATTTCAGCATTGAATTTCTCTTCTAATAACTTGCGCTTGTACTTATCTGCTTGATTAAAATCAGCATAGGTATTAATGACGACATAAAATTTCTTCTTAGAATTATCAGTTTGGTTGATCTTGTCAGGATCTTCAACTGATTCCTGGAAACGGGCTGTATGCTTTTCTACAGGCGCCTTTGTAATCACTGACCGTAAGACGGGGGTAGCACGCTTGAATTTTTTCACGCTACCAAAACGTAACCCAAGCAATACTTCATGCGAACCTTGTGAGAACCCATCTTCAGGCTGATTATTTGGCTCATAGGAATAACTCAATACAAAACGATTAGTTTGAATTCCGGTATTGCCTGTGAAACCGTAAGGTAATTTATATGATCCGCCCAGCCAGAAATGCTGTGAAAGATTAAGCTTGCCTAAAAATTCGAATTGACTTGTTTTATACTTTGAGTATTTATAATTCATGTACAGTTCCAAAGGCGCAATGGTTTCTGAGGTTTTTACTTTTCGCTTCATTCCACCTTTTTTCTTGCTCACTATTTTACTCTCAACCTTTCGTCTGTAATAAATAGTGAAGAATACGTTATCTGTTGGTGATACCGTAGTATTGCTGAAGGAAGCTTCATTGTTAAACTTTGCAGGAAAGAGCTGCGGAAGAGAAAGTCCTATGTTCAACCCTGATCCTCCTCTATATAAAGCCCCAAAATTGGCAGAAGGCTGCATGTTGTTATTCTGAAAATTAACAAGAGCCGGATCATCAGGATTGGATGCCCTCGTTATATCGATACTATTGGAAATGGCACCTCCCGATAAGCCTAGAAACATCCAGTTTTTTTGCCCCAAGGGAATTCCGTAGGCATAGGTTGCAAGAAAATCGGTAGTGTTTAGAAGACCGCGTTTGTAGGAGGATACTCGTCCGCCAAAGCCGGCACGCGATTCATTCATTAAAGAAGTGAAACTTACTGAAGTCATTACAGGAGCTCCTTCAATTTTGAGCCATTGCTGGCGATGGACTACAAATAGCTGCGAATATTCCGTTAATGCTTCGGCTGGATTATAAAGATAGGGGTTAACGTAGAAACTGTTGAAAACGGGGAAATTCTGAGCGCGCAGTGTATTACTGCATCCCCAAATGGCCAGAACGCTTAAAAAGTTAAAAAAATAACGCATTCACATTCAATTTCTGGACACAACCAGAAGCAACGGCTCCTGAACATGTCAATGTTTCGTGAATAAGTTTAAAAGGTGGACTTTAAAACCTTAAATATAGCTGTTTTTACTTTAAAACTGCTGCCAGCCGCTCGAAGCACTTCTTTTAGCGGCAGGTTAAGTAGTTTTTAGTTAAGAGAATAGGATTACGAGTGGCATTATATGGTGGATATCGACATTTATTACACATCGTTTTGATACAAAGAAAATGGATCAAAAAAGGAATGACTATGGTAGAACAGAAGGAGAGCAGGAGCGGTATAGGAGGGGAGTAGGAGGGGATATCGCTATAAGGTCGCTATAAGATCACTGTAAGGTCGCTATAGGAAATTCAGTTTAGATAGCTTTGAGAGAGGCGAATTCAAGACGAAAAATGAAGAATTAATATACGAAAATTCCACGGTATTATACTACGAAGCAGCAATTAATTATTTCAAAATGTAAATGCTTTAAAGCGGTTTGATTGCTTTCAATTTGCAATCAGGTTAGGTTTTTTTTAAGCGCTAGTTGTTAAATCACCGTAAGGGTCAAGATGACAGGATCTAAAAGTGAAGTGCTAAAAAGTAGTGAACTAACGAAGTAGGATTAATCATTTTTAAATTCAATCCGCCTTTGCTGAACGTTTCGCTCGTAAAGGTAGAGCATGATACCATCTTTCAATCCAACTTCTGGGACCAGGATGCTTTGAGCATGCGCCCACTCCATCACCTTAATGTAGATACCGCTTGCGGGAATGATCACATCAGCACGATCTGGGTTCATCTGCAGTTTGTAGATTCTTTCTTCAATTGAAAAACACTGAACCATGTCACGAATTTCTTTCACCTTGGCAAGAGAAACTGCTTTTCCTGGTTTCAGTTTTGCAAGTTCAAAGATCTTGCTGATGTTTCCGCCCGTTCCTACTGCGGTAACCTTACCGTAATCCTTTTTAACATTTTCTTTCACCCAGTTCTCCATGTCTTGCCAAACAATAGGTGAGTCATGATGTTCGAGCACGCGAACAGAGCCGATCTTGAAAGACCTCGTTTTGATTTTATTTCCCTTTGTAAAAAGATTCAGTTCCGTACTTCCGCCTCCAACATCTATGTGGAGATAGGTTTTATCACTGAGATAAGAAATGATTGCCTTGTTGATCAACTCGGCTTCCCTGTTCCCATCAATGATGTTAATCTCAATACCTAATTCAGCTTTCACTTCGTCCGCGAGTTGCTGCCCGTTCTCAGATTCGCGCATGGCAGATGTAGCACAAAACATGTAATCATTCACTTCATAGAGTTCAACCAGAAGTTTAAAAGCTTTCATCAGCTTCTTGAACTTGTCCATGCTTTTTTGACTGATGCGGCCAGTCGTAAAAACGTCATGGCCAAGCCTGAGGGGAAAGCGGACGTATTCAAGCTTCTTGAACATCATCGCAGCACTATTATCAAGTGCAGTTGATACCTGGAAGCGAATGGCGTTTGATCCTATGTCTATAGCGGCTAGTTTCATTGCCGCAAAAATAACCCTTTGATTTTTGTTTTTAATACTTATTACGTTTCTTTGCACCTGCTTATTCAGAAAGACCGAGGGATTGGGCCCTATGACGTCTTAGCATCCTATTTATTCCGCGAAAGCGGCAAAGTGTTGTGCTAATTCCCTTCTTCCGCTTCAATTAATTTTGAAGATGAGTTGAAAAAAATAAGTAAACCCACCTTTAAGTAGGGCTCTCTGAATAACGATTTATTAAAAGTTAGGAGGCTCTATGAAAATCGAAGAAATCTTAAGAGAACGAATCCTTGTGCTGGATGGTGCCATGGGCACAATGATTCAACGGCACAAGCTGGAAGAAGCAGACTTTCGTGATGAACGTCTTAAAGATCATCCTCACCCTTTAAAGGGTAATAACGATCTGCTTAGCATTACGCGTCCTGATATTATAAAAGATATTCACCGCCAATATTTTGAAGCGGGATCGGATATCATAGAGACCAACACCTTCGGAAGCACAACTGTTGCTCAAGCTGACTATCACCTGGAGTTTTTGGTGTACGAGATTAATTACAAATCAGCGAAAATCGCGAGAGAGATAGCAGATGAGTTTACAGCAAAAGAGCCTCATAAACCTAGGTTTGTTGCAGGGTCTATGGGACCAACAACAAAGCTCGCTTCTATGTCACCTGATGTTAATAATCCAGGTTACAGGGCCATAACTTTTGATCAGTTGGTTGTCGCATTTAAAGAACAGGCAAAGGGATTGATAGATGGGGGAGTTGATCTTCTGCTTTTAGAAACCATTACCGATACACTCAATGTTAAGGCCGCATTATTCGGCATTCAGGAATTGTTTGAAGAAACTGGTAAACAAATTCCGGTAATGGTATCAGGTACGATTACGGATGCTAGTGGACGGATTCTTTCAGGACAAACAGCGGAAGCCTTTTTGATTTCTGTGTCGCATGTTCCTTTATTAAGTATTGGTTTGAACTGTGCTTTAGGTGCATCTGCCTTGAGGCCATACCTGAAAGTGTTGAATGACAAAGCACCTTTTTTCATCAGCGCTCACCCTAATGCAGGTTTGCCAAATGAGTTTGGTCATTATGATCAAACACCTGAGGAGATGGCAGCTGAAGTTGAAGAATATCTAAAAGAAGGACTGGTAAATATTGTTGGCGGATGTTGCGGATCGACACCAGAACACGTTAAAAAAATTGCTGAAGCAGCAAAGAAATATAAACCCCGAGAAGTCGTAGTTGAACATGCCTAAATATCTACAGCTAAGCGGTCTTGAGGCCGTTACAATTACCCCTAATTCGAATTTTGTAAATATAGGGGAGCGGACTAACGTCACGGGCTCTGCAAGATTTCTTAAACTCATCAAAGAAGACAAGTTTGAAGATGCACTGGAAGTAGCACTTGACCAGGTTCGTGGTGGTGCCCAGGTAATCGATGTAAACATGGATGAAGGGATGCTTGATTCGAAAGCTGCAATGGTGCGATTCCTCAACCTCATGGCAGCCGAACCAGAGATAGCATTGATTCCGGTCATGGTCGACTCTTCAAAGTGGGAGGTGATAGAAGCAGGCTTGAAATGTTTACAGGGAAAAGGTATCGTAAATTCAATAAGCTTGAAGTCTGGCGAAGAAGAATTTATTCGCCAGGCAAAGCTTGTAAAAAAGTATGGTGCAGCCGTTGTAGTAATGGCTTTTGATGAAGCAGGCCAGGCTGATACGTATGACCGACGAATTTCTATTTGTAAACGTGCTTACGACGTTCTTGTAGACAAAGTAAAATTTGCACCACAGGATATCATTTTTGATCCAAATATTTTTCCTGTTGCCACAGGCATAGAAGAACACAGGAATTATGCACTTGATTTTTTTAAAGCAGCAAAATGGATTCGGGAGAACTTGCCACATGCGCACATTAGCGGTGGTGTAAGTAACGTATCCTTCAGCTTTCGCGGAAATCAAAAAGTGCGCGAAGCCATGCATGCTGCTTTTCTATATCATGCTATTCAACATGGTATGGATATGGGGATCGTAAATCCTACCATGCTCGAAATTTATGACCAGGTCGATGAGGAACTTCTGGAAAGAGTTGAAGATGTATTGTTAAACAGAAAAGATGATGCAACGGAGCGGCTACTCGAATATGCTGAAACTGTAAAGGGTGTCGGAAAGAAAAAAGAAGTAGATGATGAATGGAGAAAAGGAACTGTTGAAGAACGCATCACACACGCACTTGTAAAAGGAATTATTGACTTTATAGATCACGATACAGAGGAAGCACGCCTGAAGTATGATAAACCGCTCCACGTTATTGAGGGGCCTTTAATGGCAGGGATGAACGTAGTGGGTGATTTATTTGGCGCTGGTAAAATGTTTCTGCCTCAGGTTGTTAAGAGTGCGCGCGTAATGAAAAAGTCCGTGGCGTACTTAACACCATACCTTGAAGAAGAAAAAAGAAAGAATGGTGGTCCTGCTAAAGTTGCCGCGAAGATTCTTTTGGCTACTGTAAAAGGCGATGTGCATGATATTGGTAAAAACATAGTGGGTGTTGTGCTCGCCTGTAACAATTACGACATCGTGGATCTTGGTGTAATGGTGCCAACCGAAAAGATCATTGAAGCTGCAAAGCGCGAGAAGGTTGATGTGGTAGGACTTAGTGGGTTGATTACGCCTTCGCTGGATGAGATGGTAACAGTGGCAAAGGAAATGCAACGTGAAAAGTTTGTGCTTCCGTTGTTAATAGGCGGAGCTACTACATCACGGATTCATACTGCAGTGAAAATAGATCCTGTTTACGATGGACCTGTAATTCATGTACTTGATGCATCACGCTCTGTACCGGTTGCCAGTGAATTAATCAATACGGAAACACGCGAAGCCTTTAAAACTAAAGTAAAAGAAGAATATAAGACAATGCGTGCGGATCACGCAAGTAAACAACAAGCCAAGAGTTACATCACGCTTGGTGAAGCCAGAAAAAACCGCACGAAAATTGATTGGAGTTCGACTGCTTTTACAAAGCCTTCCTTTATAGGAAGAAAAGAATTTGTTAATTATCCCCTCGAAGAAATCAGGAAGTATATTGACTGGACTCCATTCTTTCAAACATGGATGCTGGCGGGGCGCTACCCTGGGATTTTGAATGATAGCGTAGTGGGAGTAGAGGCGAAAAAACTATTTGATGATGCAAACAAAATGCTTGATGGTATTGTAAAGGCGAGAAGTCTTCAGGCCAACGGTGTTATTGCTTTTTATCCTGCCGTGAATACGCAGGATGATGTTACTCTGTTTAGATATGAGAATGATGAGAAGCCTTTTGCTACATTTCATTTTTTAAGACAGCAGAATAAAAAAGCGCCAGGCTTGCCAAACTTCTGTCTCGCTGATTTTGTCTCTCCGGAAAAAGGAAAGGATTACTTCGGAATGTTTGCCGTAACGGCAGGGCTAGGCCTTGAGAAGCTTATTGAAAAGCACAAAGCCAATCATGACGACTACTCTGATATTATGGCTAAAGCACTCGCTGATCGTTTAGCTGAAGCTTTCGCAGAATGCCTTCACGAAAAAGTGAGAAAGGAATTATGGGGCTATGCAAAAGATGAAACCCTTACAGAAGAGCAGTTGATAGATGAAGCGTATAAGGGCATCCGCCCTGCTCCAGGTTATCCTGCATGTCCGGACCATACTGAGAAAAAGCTTTTGTTCGAATTATTGGATGGCGAAAAAGTAGGGATCAAGTTGACTGAATCTTACGCAATGTATCCTGGTGCCGCTGTAAGTGGATTTTATTTTTCACACCCTGATTCGAAGTATTTTGGACTCGGAAAAATTGAAAAAGATCAGGTGGTCGACTATGCTACCCGTAAGGGAATGCCTGTCGGTGAAATTGAAAAATGGTTATCGCCAAATTTGTCATATGATATTTAAAGTGCGCGAGTGCTGAGGTGTTGAAGAGGCGAAGCTTGCAAAAGGCTATGATACGAAAAGCCGCACTTGGCACAATGAATATTTAGAAGAAGGTTTTGGACGATTAACAAGAAAGACTAAGTAATGAAAAAATTACGGCAATAAGGGCGAAAGCTGAAGAAACTAAAAACCTGACATTAGCATTTATAAAGTTTTTACGAAAAAACTAGACCAGACGACATAAAACACATCAACACCCCAACACTGATTAAAACCCCAACACAAAAGAAATGAAAGTAGTTGATCATATTAAAAACGCTAACGGGAAAACATTATTCACCATAGAAATTCTTCCGCCACTCAAAGGAGAAAATATAAAGAACCTTTTTAAGAATATGGATCCCTTGATGGAGTTTAAACCTCCATTCATTGATGTTACTTATCACAGGGAGGAATATGTTTATAAGAAGAAGGAAAACGGTCTGCTTGAAAAACAATCGACCAGAAAGCGCCCTGGTACGGTTGGGATATGCGCTGCCATTCAAAATAATTATAAAGTAGATACAGTTCCTCATATCATTTGTGGAGGTTTTAGTCGTGAAGAGACAGAGAACGCTTTAATTGATCTGCATTTTCTTGGTATTGATAATGTACTCGTGTTGCAAGGCGATGGCATTAAAAACGAAGGTCGTTTCGTGGCCGAGCCTGATGGTCATAAATTTGCTTCGGATCTTCTCCAGCAAGTCGTAAGCATGAACCAGGGAAAATATCTTGACGAAGATATTCAAAATACAGCACCTACTAATTTTTGCATTGGTGTAGCTGGTTATCCTGAAAAGCATTTTGCTGCACCAAATCTTAAAACAGATCTTAAGTATTTAAAACTCAAAGTGGATTTGGGGGCAGAATACATTGTAACCCAAATGTTTTTTGACAATCAAAAATTCTTCGAATTTGTCGAAAAGTGTAAGGAGTGCGGGATCAATGTTCCTGTGATCCCCGGCATCAAACCCATTACTACAAAAACACAGATTAATATCTTGTCGTCTACTTTTCACATTGACATCCCTGAAGACTTAGCGGATGAAGTAGAAAAGTGTAAGGATAATGCTGCCGTAAAAGAGGTAGGTATTAAATGGGCTGTTCAGCAGTCAAAAGAACTAATGAAAGCTGGTGTACCAACGCTCCACTATTATTCCATGGGCAAGTCTGATCCTATATATCGCATAGCAAAAGAATTGTTTTAAGTGTTGAGGTGCTGATGTGTTATGGTGGTGATGTAGCATGCTATTGTTCATATCGCCGAAGTGGCTTCTAAATTCAGCTCCTCCAAATGGATTATTTGTCCGGGAACGAACGTTTATGTTCGAACCGGTACATATAAGTTAACAGAATCACTCTTTTTAAAGTTGTTTCGCGTTTTTCTTCCGTGGCATTGTCATTGTAAAGATTGGGTTGGCCTGGGTAAACTTCACGTTTATGGCCACCAACTACTTGTTCATAATGTTTAATGAATAAGTATAAATGAAATGACCACGTATGCTCTTGAACTATATAAAAATATCAATCAGGTCGTTGCTTAAATTTAAGGCCTATGCGGCAATAAATTTATTCGGTCTTTCCCTGGGACTTGCTGCAGGAATTTTAATTCTGATCTATGTTATAGACGAGTTGTCGTTTGACAAGTTCCATGTAAAAGCTAACAGAATTTACCGTGTTGAAACTTTATTCTTCACTCCTGAATCTGAAGGAATAACATTTATTACCATCGGCTATCAGACGATACGCGCTGCATTGGCCGACCCTGTTGAGTCATTACGCTACGAATAAATGTCATTATAAATATTCTTCTATGTTAAAGAATTACATCCAAGTCGCTTTTCGAAACATCTTGAAGCAGAAGGTTTACAATCTTCTGAACACAGTAGGGCTTGCTACGGCAATTGCTGCTGGGTTAATCATTGCACTCCACATTCGTGAGGAGCTGAGCTATGAGAAAGACTTTAAAGATTACGGGAATATCTATAGAGTACATTATAACGAATGGGCTAAGAGCAGCCCTCCGTTGGCAATTGAAATGGCCAACGCACTCCCTCACATCGAAGTTATAGGGAGACTTGCATTGCATGGTGAAAAGGTGATAAATTATGAAAATAGTAAGCCAAAAGAAGTTACTGGGTTTTTTGCTGACTCAAGCCTTTTAAAAGTCTTCAGTTTAACGTTATTGCATGGTGATGCCAGGCAAGCTCTTGCAGTGACTAACTCAGTATTATTGACGGAGACAATTTCGAAACACTATTTTGGTGATCAAGATCCCGTAGGAAAAATTGTGATGTTTAACAATCATCAAGAGATGACAGTAACTGGTGTCATTCAAGACATTCCAAATAATTCGCATCTTAAATTCGACTATCTTGTTTCTATGCCAACCTTTTATGAGAACACGCCTGCTGATTGGGCTAGCAATCGAGGTTGGATGGTGATGTATACTTACATGAGAGTTAAGGATGAAAAGGCTTTTCATCAAACACTTATGTCTATCCCTCAATTTGTGAGGAAGTTCTATGAAGGAGAGGACAATCTTGACCAGGTTGTTGCGAGCAATCCCATAAAATTTATGCCTTTAGCAGACATTCACCTTCATTCCAACCTCGAACAAGAGATGAATGCTAATAGTAGTATACTTTACGTTTATGTATTTATAATCGTGGAGATTTTGATTCTGCTTATTGCCAGCGCAAATTTCATGAGCTTATTTACCACTCAGGCAATCAAGCGCACTAAAGAAGTAGGTATGAGAAAAATTATGGGTGCAAAACCGGTGAACCTCATGTCGCAGTTTTTTACTGAAGTTATTTTGCTTACACTTTTCTCACTAATTTTAGCTGTCATTTTCTACCAACTTATTCTTCCTTTCTATAATTCAATAAGTGGGAAGGGTTTAAGTGCATGGCAGATATTTGAAAATGAAAACCTTGTAGTTATAGCTGGGATCATAATTGCCATTGTTGCTATTTCAGGATTGTATCCTGCGTTTTTCATTGCAAAGTTTCGTGGAGGATCGTTTCTGCGCGATAGTAAACTACCAAGCTCCATGCCAAATCTTGTTAGAAACGGGCTGGTTGTATTTCAATTTGCAGTTTCCGTTGCTTTGATTGCTTCAACAATAGTTGTCCGTCAGCAAATGAAGCTTATAGAAAGTAAAGAACTTGGCTTTGATAAAGACCAAGTGGTTAACATTAAGTTGTATGGTGAACTGTGGTGGAAGGCAATGAATGAAACAGATGTTTTTAAGAATGAGTTTTTAAAAAATTCCGATATCATTGCAGTAGGAAAATCTTCTAATGCTATTGGAGATGATTTAAGTGTAGAAGGATTTGTGCCAGAGGGTAAGGAAGAAGATGCAGATAAATACCCTTCCGTTAGAGTACTGCGTATTGACGAAGATTACATTAATGTAATGGGGATTATGGTATTAGAAGGTAGAAACTTCTCAAAAGACTTTAACGATTCGTCATCTTTTATAATCAATCAAGAAGCAGCTAAAGTCTTAGGATTGACTAACGCCGTGGGCAAACGAATTAACAATGTTTCGATGGGCGTATCAGGTACTGTTGTGGGTATAATAAAGGACTATCATTTCACATCTCTTCATAATAATATTGAACCATTAATACTCGAGTACAAGCCAGAGTGGACAGGGAATTTATCGATAAAAATACGAGGAGGTAAGACTCAACAAACGCTGGCATATATGGAGTCAACAGTTAAGATGTTAGCACCTACCAGCTTATTTGTCTACAATTTCATGGACGATCATCTCAATAACTTATACAAATCCGAAATGAATATGAACAAGGTGTTTCAATTCTTTTCATTTTTGGCAATCGTCATCGCTTGTTTAGGACTATTGAGCTTAACTGCATATACCATTGAAAGCCGGACCAAAGAAATCGGTATTCGTAAAGTATTAGGCGCCACGGTTGTGGGTATCGTGACCCTCGTCTCTTCTAAATTTTTCAAATTGGTTCTCCTTGCATTCATCTTAGCAGTACCGCTTACATGGTATGCCATGCACTTATGGTTGCAAAATTTTGCTTTTCAAATTGATATTCAATGGTGGGTATTTGCTTTAACGGGAGGAATAATTTTGTTGACTGCGCTGGCTGTTGTAAGTTTCCAAACCATCACTGCTGCCATCGCAAATCCAGTGGATTCGTTGAGATACGAATAGAATAAATATTACTTTTGAATATGCTCTACAACTACATCAACATTGCGCTTCGTAACCTTGCTAAAGGTAAACTACATACATTCATCAACGTCTTTGGCCTGGCAATGGGTATCGCGAGTGTATTTCTTATCACATTATACATTAGAGGTGAATTGAGTTATGAGAAGTTTCATCAGGAACCGGAGAACCTTTATCGTATCACATGGGAAGATGAGAACCCGCAGACGCGTACGCCACATCCAATGGCACAGGCACTGGCAAATGATTTTCCGGAAGTTGCTAGCGCGGTAAGTTTTACGCCTATATGGGCATCAGGACTCACCAGGGAAACACACTCATTCCGAAATCCCGAAAAGGATACGTGGTATGATGAAATTAATATACTCGCAGTAGATACAACATTCTTTGATGTATTTTCCTTTCCGATTTTGAAAGGTAATCCCAAGATTGCCCTAAAGAAGTTGAATGGCGTGATGATTTCAGAATCAATGGCTAAGAAGTATTTTGGAAATGCCGACCCGATGGGTAAACAGCTTGTGGTGGATAAGGACAATCAGCTTGTAGAAGTAACTGGTGTATTCAAAGACGTTCCTGTAAATTCTCATTTTCATTTTGATTTTCTTGTTTCCTACTTGCGTGAAAAATCTTTTGACCCTGAAGATGAATTTTATTCATGGAAAGACTTTGGTCATTATAACTACGTAAGGTTAAAGCCAGGAAGTGATGCAAAGAGATTGGAAGCGCAGCTCGGCCAATGGTCAAAGAAGTATTTTGATTGGTCTGAAGAATATCACACCAAATTGGCTGCTGGGAATTATGGATTCAAATTACAACCCGTCACAGACATTCATTTAAAATCAAAGTTGAGATGGGAACTTGAAGCGAACGGTAACATTGAGTATGTATATATTCTTGGCGCTGCGGGGTTGCTAATTCTGGTGATTGCTTGTGTTAATTTTATGAACCTGACAACGGCAAAGTCAGCAGAGCGTGCTAAAGAGATCGGAGTTCGAAAGACATTGGGTGCACTTCGCAAACAACTCTCTTTACAGTTTCTATCTGAGTCTGTTACGATAGCCCTCATTGCAATTATTATTTCTATTCTCATCGTCGAAATTTCCTTGCCATATTTCAGTTTTATCACTGGTTTATCCTTTGATATAAATTATAGTGAATATTTATTTTTCCTGGTGCTACTAGGGATATTTATTGGTATCGGTTCTGGAATCTATCCAGCGCTTTATCTTTCATCCATCAAACCTCATCTCATTCTAAAGGGCAAGCTAATGCAATCCCCGAAAGGGTCAGGGCTTAGAAAAGGCCTTATCGTTGTGCAGTTTTCAATTTCAATGATCCTGATTTCTTCATCAGTTATTATTTTCAGTCAGTTAAGTTTTTTGAAGGATAAGAATCTCGGGTTCAGCCAGGAGGAGGTAATTGTTGTTCCGATAAAGAACGCTGACGGTATAGCTGACTATGAAACGTTTCGTAACGAGTTGTCGAAAATCAATGGTGTGGTCAACGTTTCTGGTACATCCAATATCCCAGGAAGACAATTTAACCAGAATTCAATCAGCGCGGTTCAGCATCCGCAAGACATGATCGCTTCTTCTGAAGCGTTTGTTGATTACGATTTCTTCAACACACTTAACATTCAACTTCAAGAAGGAAGACTGTTTTCAAAAGATTTTCAATCAGACTCATTGAGAGCATTTATAATAAATCAAAAGGCTGCAGAACAGCTCTACTTCGGAAACTCTGCTGTAGGAAAAGAAATTGTGTGGCATGCAGGAGGGGAGGACGTCAGGGGCACAGTGATTGGTGTTATAAAAGATTTTCACTTTCAATCATTGCACGAACCCATTAGGCCGTTGATGCTGGCTTTATCTGAGGAGTCCTCAAATTATATTTTGATTAAAGTGAATACCGGAAATTTTGAAGAAAGAATTACTTCCATACAAAATACTTTCAAACAATTTGATCCTAACCATACATTCGAGTTCTCTTTTCTTCAAGATCATCTCAATCAGCAATATGCACAGGAAGAAAGAACTGCTAATATTCTTGGCACCTTTTCATTCATCGCTATTATGATTGCATGTTTTGGTTTGTTTGGAATGTCAATGCTTACCTTCCACCAGAAAGTGAAGGAAGTGAGTGTGCGGAAAGTTTTAGGAGCATCTCCTTTTTCATTGCTGATTTTGCTCCTCGGGAATTTTACTAGGTTGATCATCATTGCCATAATAATTGCCACTCCGCTGGCTTGGTACATTATGAATCAATGGCTGACAAATTTCAGTTACCAGGTAACGATAGACCCCGTTGTTTTTGTCGGATCCGGCCTGGTGTTAATTATTATATCATGGATAACACTTAGCTACTTTACATACCGTGCTTCTAAACTTAATCCTGCAGAGACATTGAAGAATGAATAGGAATTATAAGTTTTAGTTTCAAGCATATTAAGCCTGAATTCTAATTCGAACACCTGTTTCTAATATCAGGTATCATAGAAAGTATTTGTGCATCAACAATTGCTTTTATTAACCGGCAATTATACTTTTGCATAAATTATATACATGAAAAGAACCTCACTCGCACTTTTGTGCTTTCTGATTACCTTTTTACATGCTGTAGGGCAGGATTCGTTAAAAGTTAAGGCCGGAGAATTTTCAACAGAGCTTAATATTAATCCCTTTCAAGGAGAACTCTCCTTAAATAATACCTTAAACCAAATTAAAGTTCGTTATTTTCTGAAGGATGATTTTGCCTTGAGAGTAGGTTTTATTTTTAGCAATAAAAAGGATGAAACAAAAATTGACAATCCGTATGGCACTAATCCGTTCAGCTATGAAGCGGTTAAAAAGTCAAACATGATAGGCTTGAACCTAGGTGTAGAAAAACACTTCTTAGGAACAAAGAAGCTTTCTCCATACTTAGCTGGTGAATTTAGCATTGGTTCAAAAAAATCAAACCACACTTTTGAACAAGGAAATATCAAGACAGAAATTGATGGTGCATGGCAATCAGTAGCTAATCCTCCCAACAACTATTTTGTATATGATGAAAGAGGTTTTACTAAGTTTGGAATAAACTTAGTTGCCGGATTTGATTACTATATATCTAGGCATTTTTTCTTCGGTTATGAATTCAATTTCGAACTATCAAAAACCAAATTTAGCGACATTGATATAACAACAGATGATAATAATCAGCAAGACACTCAAGATCGAGATGATTCCAGTGTTTCGATTGGTCCTAACCTCATTAACGGAATCCGCTTAGGTTTTATCTTTTAACATTCCTTTATGAAAAACTTCTTAAAATCATATCCGCTGTTGTTATTACTTTTTCTTACGGGCTGTTCTGAAGATGAAGATACGAATCCCAAAGTCGAAACTGTAACAGTGACAGCAACATCGGCTTCTGATTTAAACGTGAAAGCGGAAATATTAGAAATTGGAAGTTTTAAAGTCATTGATTTTGGAATAATTTATGGGTACAATAACTTCCTTGATGTTAGTTCTCCAACTAAAATTTCACTTGGCAGCTCTCCAACCAAAGGGATATTTGAATCTAAAGTTGCATTACGGGAACTAGATCCTTACTACCAGAATGCTAACATTTTCGTGAGGGTTTATCTCACCAATGAGAAGGGAACTGTCTATGGCGAAACACTATCAGTTGTCTTACCTACATTACGGGCAGAATCGGTGACGCCGTTGCAGGCGAAGCAAAACGATATTATAACAATCATCGGGAAAAATTTCAGCGAGTCAACGTCAGGCAATAAAGTAAAGTTTAATGAAGTGGCTGCCGAGGTAGTAGAAGCCACTGCTACTATGCTTAAAGTGAGGGTGCCTCACAACATCACGCAAAACTATTATTATAACGACTACATTAGAATTTATGTAAACGTAGGATATCAAACTGTCCTTGCGACTGAATCATTCAAACTCCTTCCGTCAGCAACAGAATTTTCTCCAACATCCGGTTCTTTTGGAACCTTGATCACCGTCTACGGATCTAATTTTAATAGCTATTCTACTTCTATTATTGTTGGAGATTGGAACGCTGCTATTCAAGCCATTACAAATTCATCAGTAAGTTTTAGAATCCCGCCAAATGTTACTTCAGAGAAATTGAAGATTAGTGTCATTTCTAATGGTGTAACTATTGTATTGCCAGGAGAGTTTACCATTGAATCACCTACTATTTCGTCTTTCACGCCTGATACAGGAATCAGTTCAACCATCGTTACATTACTTGGAACAAATTTTAACCTTGGCGATTATTACTATCAACCTAACCTTGTAAAATTTAACGAGGTTAACGCGTCCATTGTAAGTGTAAATGCCGCAGAATTGAAAGTATCTGTTCCTGCGGGGCTAGCTCAAGGTAAATATAAGATTACATTATCTACTGGCGTCCACACTATTACTGCACCAGGTGAGTTTACATTAGCTAGCCCTCTAATTGAAAGCTTTAGTCCCGAAACTGCGTTTGGTGGAACATATGTAACCATTACAGGATCTAATTTTGGAAATCAAGATTACTATAATGGTTCCGTGCTGTTTGGACAAACAAGTGCCAGCATTTACAGCTGGAATAATAACGTAATACAGGTAGTGGTACCGAGTTATATCGAACCTGGTAGCTACGCTATAACGGTGAACACAGGCGGGCAATCGGTAACGTCCGACAACGAATTCGTCGTGAAATAGGAGTGAAACTAGATTTAAGTTGAGCGGAATGGTTTAATTATAAAGTTCGAATAAAGAGCAATTACAAAGCTGCATGATATCAAGCTCATGCGGCTTTTATTTTAACTTTCTGTCATCAATTGTCTTTAGGTTGTAGTTCGATCAAGATCTTATATGCTCTACGCGATGCAAGAAAATGTTTCACAAATTCAATTGCCTTCTGATTTTGTCGTAATGAATCAGGGTTTAGAACACCGCCAGGTAACATCAACCCATCATACTCTTCAGGGTTAGCGCTTTCGAGATTTCTAATCTACCGGCAAAGTTATTCCCCAGTCTTTTTCATCCCATGCTCTCACTTCTCTCTGTTGAGGAGAGATAATGTGAACCCTAACACCTGCTTGTTTCATCGCCTCTTTAGGACTAGTAAGCTCAGATTGTTCAAAGCCCTTTTCTGTAAATATGGCTACTTTAAGATTTTGAAATTGTGAGATAATTAATTTTCAAGTTTAAACCTGAGTAGCCACAAGGATTAAAATTGTGCCCCTTTAATACGGCACTAATGATATACACAAAAGGAAATAACGGCAAAAAGACGGCAAATGAACGATTAATGAACGGTTAATGCACTTGTAATTCTGAGGCTGCTAAAGACTTGTAATTGGAATTTTATTGAGCCAGTCCAGTATAATAAAGATTGAATTCTAATGCACTTGCTTCTGCGAATCCATCGGCTTTAAGATCTTCAAGAATCTCTTCATCGAAGTCTAGCTCACGCGTTTCAGATTTTCCGTTCTTATGGATAGTAATTTCAGTGCCCTTAAATTGCAACGGATTTACTTTAACAAGGATTGTAAATTCTTCAAACTCCTTTTTAAAATATTGGTGAACAATATTGCTGCCTTTAGCCATTCTTTATTTATTTGATGATGGATCGAATGAATCTTCCAGAAAAAATTGAAACGGAACGATTAAGTCTTCAGCGCCTAAGATACGAAGATGCAGAAGAAATTTTTTTCTCGTACGCCAGTAAACCTGAAGCAACCAAGTATTTGTCGTGGCCAACACATCGGTCGATAGAGAACACCCGTGCATTTCTTCGGTATGCCATTCAAAGCTGGGATCTTGGTTTGGATTATTCCTATGCTATAAGGTTGAAACAATCGAATCAGTTCATTGGAAGTTTTGGTATTATCAATGATATGGGAAAAATTCAATTCGGATACGTATTAACACCAACGCATTGGGGAAAGGGTTATGCTTCTGAAGCTTGTATGAAAATGATGAGCATATTAAAAACACAAAAAGATTTATACCGGGTAGGCACTTTTGTGGATCAAGAAAATATCGCTTCGATAAAAGTTCTTTTAAAGAGCGGGCTTGTTGAAGAAGCAAGATTGAAGAAGTGGTTCAAGTTTATCAATCAAAATAATGAACCTAAGGACTGCATTCTTTTTAACCTTCCATTAGCGTAAAGGCTTCAGTTTTAATTTCATTTATACTAATCCGCGTAAGGATCTCTTCTTCCAGCTGGCGAGTCCACACGTTGAGATACTTAACCACATCAGATTTTATGTTGTTCTTTAAATTTCTTTCCAATACAGGTAGTGCTCGGAGTATTTTCGGATCGGAAAGTTTTTCAAGATGCTTTAAATCATCGGCATCAAACCCGAATGCAAGCATCTCACTGATCAAGTCATCAATTCTAAATCCACTGGTTGGGCAGTAATCATTTAATTGTTCATTCCAATCACCATGCTTTTCCATCGCCCTGCTATGAATTTCATCCTTTCGAAGTTTAGTAACTTCTTGCGCTAGAAAGCCGCAATTACATGCACCCATGTGGCCCCATTGATATTGGGTGCTGCTTTCTAAAGTAGTAGCGGTGTTCCGAAGTGCTTCGATGATATGGATTCTTGCCTGAGCCATAGCTTTTTTTATTATAACACAATTGGGCTGTTTGAAGTTATGATTTCTTACCAGGATTTGGTAATATTTAATCCCTTTGCTATTATTGCCGTGTAAATATCAATTTAAATGGGAAAAGGAGATAAGAAATCAACAAAAGGTAAGCGCTGGAGAGGTTCTTTCGGGGTCTCCAGAAACAAACAGGCTATTAAGGCAAGTATGAAACGCGCTGCCAGAAATAAATCTACAGTTGTAGCAACTGCAACGCCTGAAGTAGCAGCAAAGCCAAAAAGAGCACCTAAAAAGAAAGCTGAAGCTTAAAATTAGAATGGTAAAATTTACAAACATAGCTTGGTGGTGGCATAAATCGGAATACGATCGGTGCACAGCTACGCTTTAGTTTGAGATAATAAAAAATCTACAAGGCCTGCTCCGATCAAACGGGGCAGGCCTTCGTTTTTGTATGGACCTCTGACCCAATGTTCGTTCGGAGCCAAATGATAAACTGATACTATGAACTTTAAACTTACCGCGACTTCAAAGAAACTTCTGGCCGATACCGTTACGCCTGTTAACATTTATTTAAAACTCAGAGATGTGTTTGCTTGTAGCATTCTTCTTGAGAGTTCCGATTATCATGGACATGAGAATAGCTTGTCATTCATTTGCTGCGAACCGATCGCATCCTTTCAGGTAAGCGGTAATGAAGTAGAAACGCGCCTTCCTGATGCCACTATAAGTAAAAAGATTATCGATCGTACCGGTGAGGCTATACAACATCTCGAAAATTTTAGGACGGCCTTTCAAGATACAAATAACACTCCCCCGAAACATATCAATTCAGGTATCTTCGGATACATTGCTTACGATGCCGTTCGTTTTTTTGAAGATGTCTCTATTCAGAAGGGCAGTAATCTGATTCCTGATATTTTATATAAACTCTATCGGTATGTTGTCGTTGTCGATCATTTTTCAAATGAGCTTACACTCACTGAAAATTCTGTTGAAGGCGTAACGAAGCCAAATGACGGACTGGATAAGATTGAACAGATCATCTTCAGCAACCGTTTTGCTACTTATAAATTTGCACTCACAGAGAAAGAAGTATCTAATTTCTCCGACGAAGAATTTCTTCAGGTAATCGAAAAGGGAAAGGAACATTGTTATCGGGGTGATGTTTTTCAGATCGTATTGTCAAGAAGATTTACTTGTGGATTTAAGGGCGATGAATTCAATGTTTACCGTTCGCTTCGTTCTATCAATCCATCGCCTTACTTGTTTTATTTCGACTACGGAAGTTTTAAGTTAATCGGTTCGTCACCGGAAGCGCAGTTGCAGGTGAAAGGTGATAAGGCACACATCTATCCAATTGCGGGAACTTTCAGGAGATCCGGTAATGATCAGGAAGACGCAGAGTTGGCGAACAAACTGGCTGCAGATGAAAAAGAAAATGCAGAGCACGTCATGCTTGTTGATCTTGCGCGTAATGATATGAGCAGAAACGCGGATCATGTTACGGTAGAAGTATTTAAAGAAATTCAATTCTATTCACACGTCATTCACCTGGTTTCCAAAGTTACGGGAAGCGTCAATAGTAATTCTTCCGTGATTCGAATGGCTGCTGATACCTTTCCGGCGGGAACACTGTCAGGTGCACCAAAGCATATGGCAATGACACTGATCAACAAGTACGAAAACATCAATCGCAGTTTTTATGGCGGAGCTATAGGCTTCCTTGGTTTTGACGGAACGTTCAATCACGCCATCATGATTCGAACTTTTCTAAGTCATGAGAATAAATTGATTTATCAGGCTGGTGCCGGTGTTGTTGCGAAGTCGAAAGCAGAAAGCGAATTGCAGGAAGTTAACAACAAACTGACAGCATTAAGAAAGGCAGTATTGATGGCGGAAAAGATTTAATGAATAAGATATAGATAAAAAGTGCATGAAAATATTAGTACTAGACAATTACGATTCGTTCACCTACAACCTTGTGCATATTATTAGAGCGCTTGGTTATGGTGTTGATATTCATAGAAATGATAAGATTACGCTTGAAGAGGTTAAGCAATATGATAAAATTATGCTTTCTCCTGGCCCTGGTATTCCTGATGAAGCAGGAATTATGAAGCAGGTGGTCAAAGCGTACGGAGCAACAAAAAGTATTTTAGGTGTTTGTCTGGGTCACCAGGGAATAGGGGAGGTTTATGGGGCAACGCTCTTCAACATTCCAAAAGTGTTGCATGGTGTTACTTCAACAACAGAAGTTCAGGACGACAATGATTATCTTTTCAAACGCGTATCTAAATCTTTTCAAGCGACCCATTACCACTCCTGGGCTGTAGTTCCTGAAACCATCAAAGGTGATTTAAAAATTACTGCCGTTAATAGTGAGGGGTTAGTGATGGCGCTCAGCCATACCAGGTTTGACGTGAAAGGAGTTCAATTTCATCCCGAGTCCATCATGACACCTGAAGGCCCCAAGATGATAGAAAACTGGCTGAAGAATTAACGAGCGATAAAAACGAGAATCCAAACATCAGAATCGGAGAATCCAGAATCATAGAATCAGCATCAGAATCTAGCACACATGAAAGCAATATTAAATGAACTATTCGACCATCGCTCGCTGAACAAGGAAACCGCAAGGCAAGTACTCATCGACCTTGCTTCAGGTAAATATAACCAAAGCCAGACTACTGCATTCATGACAGTTTACATGATGCGCAGCATTACGGTTGATGAACTTCAAGGCTTTCGTGACGCCATGCTCGAGCTTTGCATTCGCGCTGATTTCGATCAACCAGTGATGGATGTTTGTGGTACTGGTGGTGATGGTAAGAATACATTTAATATGTCAACGTTATCATCTTTCGTTGTTGCTGCTGCAGGACAGCCGGTTGCCAAGCATGGTAATTATGGCGTTTCTTCAGCCTGTGGATCGTCAAATGTATTGGAGTTTTTTGGTTACAAATTCACAAATGATATCGATGCTTTAAAAAGAAGTCTTGATCAGGCCAACATTTGTTTTATGCACGCTCCATTATTTCATCCAGCCATGAAAAATGTTGCTCCCATCAGAAAAGATCTTGGTGTAAAAACTTTTTTCAATATGCTTGGGCCAATGGTTAATCCAGCTTTTCCAAAACGGCAGTTGGTGGGAGTTTTCAGTCTTGAGCTCGCTCGAATGTATGGATACCTCTACCAAAACACCTCCAAAGATTTCTTAATTCTTCACTCGCTTGATGGATATGATGAAGTTTCTTTAACGGGTGGAGTTAAATTTTTCTTTAACGACGGAGAAAAAATTATTGAGCCATCTGACTTCGGTCTCCCACAACTAAAGTATGCTGACATAAAGGGGGGGGACTCTGTTGAAGAGTCTGCTAAAATTTTCATGAATGTTTTAGAGAATAAAGGAACAGAGCAGCAAAAATCTGCTGTCATCGCTAATGCTGCTATGGCATTATTCGCTGCCGACCGAAACCAGGGACTATTAAAAGCTGTTGGTAAAGCAAAGGAAGCGCTGGAGTCAGGTAAGGCTTTGAAAGCATTTAAGTCTTTAATAAATGGTCAATAAAAATTGATATGAATATCCTTGACACAATCATCGAGCATAAAAGAAAAGAAGTTAGCGACAGAAAAAGTTTGTATCCCGTAAAGCTGCTTGAGCAAAGTATTTTCTTTTCATCTCCGACCGTTTCCTTAAAGAAGTATGTTCAAAGAAAAGACAAGACCGGCATCATAGCGGAGTTTAAGAGAAAGTCTCCATCAAAAGGAATTATAAACGCTCATGCTTCGGCTGAACGTACGACTATTGGTTACATGCAGGCAGGAGCTTCGGCACTTTCCGTTCTTACTGATAGACATTTTTTTGGCGGCACTAATGAAGATCTTGTGCTCGTTCGGAAGTTTAATTTTTGTCCCATCATTCGGAAAGATTTTACGATAGACGAATACCAGATCATAGAAGCAAAATCAATTGGTGCTGATGCAATATTACTGATAGCGGCTGTACTCACAAGTGAGGAATCGAAAGCACTTGCTGCCTTTGCTCATCGGCTTGGCTTAGAAGTCTTGCTGGAAGTTCATGATGAAGATGAGTTGAAAAAAAATCTTGAAGTTGGTGCTGACTTGATTGGAGTGAATAACCGGAATCTTAAAACTTTTGATGTCAGCATTGATGTATCGAAACGGCTGGCATCTCTTATACCGGCGGGTGTTGTAAAAGTTTCGGAAAGCGGCATTACTTCTGTTGACACAATAGTTGAATTACGACAGTACGGTTATGAAGGATTTTTAATGGGAGAGAATTTTATGAAACACAGCCGCCCCGAGGTAGCAGCAATGGAGTTTATGAATGACTTGAGAAAGGCGACAGCTTCCGAGACTGTTTTGAAATAGCACTACAAAATGATAGCCGACCAAAAGATAAAACTAAAAGTCTGTGGGATGCGCGAACTCGAAAACATCGAGCAGGTAGCGTCATTACAGCCGGACTATATGGGTTTTATTTTCTATTCAAAATCACCACGATATGTTGGAGAGAAGTTCAAACTTCCACCGAATTTCCCTACTAATATTATTAGAGTTGGCGTATTTGTTAACGAAAGTACTGACGCTATGCTTAAGAAAGTTGACCAATTTAAACTCGACTTTTTACAGTTACATGGCGCTGAAACACTTCAACAATGTGAAGAGCTGAAGAATCATAATATTAAGATAATTAAGACGTTATCTATAGGTAGTGAAACTGACCTCACAAGTGCCAAATTTTATTCTGCCGCTGTGAATTATTTCCTTTTTGATACCAAAGGCAAGTATTATGGAGGCAATGCAAAAGCTTTTGATTGGAAGGTTTTGGAACGATATGATCAGCAAGTTCCCTTCTTCCTAAGTGGTGGTTTGAGTGCTGATAATGTTGAAGCTGCACTGATGTTAAAGGATATGAATCTTTTTGCTTTGGATGTCAATAGCGGTGTCGAGGTCTCGCCAGCAATGAAAGACCTTTCGAAAATTAAACGAATACAAAATATCTTACTTAGTAATACTGAGTCTTAATCCTACTACATGAAATACAACGTTGATGAGCGAGGTTATTATGGCAATTATGGCGGTGCATATATCCCCGAAATGCTTTACCCTAATGTTGAAGAGCTAAGGAATAACTATCTGAAGATCATCTATGAAGAGGGTTTTCAAAAAGAGTTTCACGAGCTACTGAGAAATTACGTAGGGCGGCCTACGCCATTATTCTACGCAAATAGATTGTCACAAAAACATAGTGCAAAAATATTTCTCAAGCGTGAAGATTTATGTCACACCGGTGCTCATAAAGTAAACAACACTATCGGGCAAATTCTGCTCGCCAAGCGACTTGGTAAAAAGAAAATCATTGCTGAGACTGGTGCTGGTCAGCATGGTGTTGCCACGGCCACTGTATGTGCGTTGATGGGTATGGAGTGTATCGTGTATATGGGAAAAGTTGATATGGAGCGGCAGCGCCCGAATGTTGAGCGGATGAAGATTCTCGGTGCAACGGTAATACCAGCATTAAGCGGAACAATGACTTTGAAGGATGCAACGAACGAAGCTATGCGGCACTGGATCAACCATCCGACCGACACCCATTACATTATCGGGTCCGTTGTTGGTCCACATCCTTATCCCGATATGGTTACCCGCTTTCAGTCTGTAATCAGTGATGAGATTAAAAAGCAGCTGCAGCAGCAAATTGGTAATCCTTATCCTGACTATGTCTTTGCCTGCGTTGGTGGAGGGAGTAATGCAGCCGGTGCTTTTTATCATTTTCTGGATGACGAACATGTGAACCTTGTAGCAGTTGAAGCAGCAGGTAAGGGCGTTAACTCAGGGCAGTCGGCAGCAACAACAGCACTTGGAAAACCGGGAGTACTTCATGGAAGCAAAACGATTTTAATGCAGACCGAAGATGGCCAGGTAGTGGAGCCTCACTCCATCTCTGCTGGTTTGGACTACCCTGGTATAGGACCAATTCATTCACATTTGTTTGAAACAGGCAGAGTGAAATTTGTTAGTGCTACGGATGACGAAGCAATGAATGCCGGTGTTGAATTAAGCAGGCTTGAAGGAATTATCCCAGCTCTGGAATCTGCCCATGCAATAGCTGCTCTAAGTCAGTTTGAGTTTGATAAAGATGATGTCGTGATTTTGAATTTATCAGGAAGAGGTGATAAGGATCTGGAGACTTACATCCGATGGGGAAAATATTAGTTAAACTCTCCTCCATACTTTATCAACTCCAGATCTATCAAAATGAAAAAAAATAGAATAACCGACCTCTTCAAATCTAAAAAAGAAAACATTCTTTCAGTCTTTTATACAGCCGGCTTTCCAACGCTGGATAGTACTGTTTCAATTGCTAAGGCGTTGCAAGATGCCGGTAGTGATATCATTGAAATTGGAATTCCTTTTTCTGATCCTGTTGCTGATGGACCGACAATACAAGCGAGCAGCAAAGTCGCTTTGGATAACGGGATGACTTTGAAATTACTACTTGAGCAGGTGAAAGAAATCCGAAAGGAAAAAGTAACGCTACCTATTATCCTCATGGGTTATTTGAATCCAGTAATGCAATACGGCATGGAGAAGTTCGCGAAGGATGCGTCTAAAGCGGGCGTTGATGGGCTCATAATTCCTGACATGCCATTGCATGAGTTTGAAGAGCAGTACAAAAATTTGTTTGAATCTGTAAATCTTTGTAACACCTTCCTGATATCACCAACGACTTCAAAAGAGCGCATCCAACGAATTGATGCCGTTACAAATGGATTTATTTATGCAGTATCGGCTTCCAGTATAACAGGTGCAAAGAATGAATTCGCAAAAGAACAGATCCAGTACTTTGAAGGACTTCAGAAAGCGAAGCTCACCAATCCTTATCTCATAGGATTCGGAATCTCAAACAATGAGACTTTTACGAAAGCTTGCGAATACGGGGCAGGGGCAATTGTCGGAAGTGCTTTTATCAACCTGTTGAAAGATTCAGCCGATCATCATAAAGATATTGCCCGGTTTGTTAAAACACTGAAAGGCTAAGGCTAGGTAAGAAGTACGAGGTAGGAGATACGAATTACGAATAACCGATAACGGAACGGATTAACTAACAACGGATAACGACAACAACATGATCATTCAATTACAAAAGGAAATCCAAGCTGCTGATAAAGAAGCGATCATTTTAAAAATGAAAAACCTTGAGTATAAAACCACGGAGGTTAAAACTCAAAAGGCGAACTACCTTGTCGGGATTGGAAAGAAAGAATTTGATATTAGACAAGTTGGTCAGATGAAAGGAATTGCCGATGTACATCGTGTGTCGGACGACTACAAACTTGTTTCAAGAAAATGGAAGGTTGGCCGGACTGCAATTGATCTTGGAGATGGTGTTGTAATTGGAGACGGATCGTTGAGTATTATGGCCGGCCCATGTTCCATCGAAAATGAAAAACAGGTTGAGCAAACCATCAACCATCTTAAAAATAATAACGTCAGGATCATGCGCGGTGGCGTGTTTAAACCGAGAAGTTCACCTTATGCTTTTCGTGGTTTAGGAATTCCGGGATTAAAAATGTGGTACGAACAGGCAAGGTCAGCCGGTATCAAGATTGTAAGTGAAGTAATGCAGGTAAGTCAGATTGCTGAGATGTATGACTATGTAGATATCTTCCAGGTAGGAGCACGCAATACACAAAATTTCAACCTACTGGATGAACTTGGAAAGGTCGATAAAGCCGTGATGATCAAACGTGGAATTTCAGGCACCATTGAAGAACTATTATATTCAGCTGAGTATGTATTTTCTGCAGGGAATGAAAAGCTCATGCTTTGTGAAAGAGGAATTCGGACTTATGAAAAGGCAAGTCGGAATACCATGGACATCAACGCTATCCCTATTCTCAAAGAGAAAACACATCTCCCTGTGATTGCAGATCCAAGCCATGGAGTTGGAATTCGGGAATTTGTAGAACCTGTAGCCCTGGCAGCAGTTGTCGCAGGCGCGGATGGTTTAATTTATGAAACACATGAAAAACCCGAAGAGGCTGCTTCAGACGGACAGCAAACTTTGAATTTTGAAGAGTCAGCGCAACTCGTTAAGAAGATGCGTAAAGTTTTAAAAGCACTTGAAGATTAAAAATAATGAGCCTCATCGTTTACGGAATTAAAAATTGCAACACTGTTAAAACTGTGCTTGACTGGTTAAAAAAGAAGAATATTCCTTTTGAGTTTCATGATTACAAATCAAAGGGTATTGACGATAAAAGACTGAAAGCGTGGAGCAAACAGGTAGGGTGGGAGAGCCTGGTAAATAAAAGAGGTACAACATGGCGAAAGCTTGATGAGGAAACACAGCACAAAGTAACAAGCGAGTCGTCGGCCATTGCATTGATGAAAGAAAAAACGAGTATAATCAAAAGACCATTGATAGAAAAAGATGGAGAGGTCATTGCGCTTGGCTTTGACGAGTCCATCTATAATAAGAAGTTTAGTTAATCAAAAAGAAGCACTCAAAGCATCAGCAGTTTCTTTCCTATAAGTTTTATCTCCTAGAAGCACACTATGCACTTTCAATAGTTTTTTCTGCGAGCATCCCATCGCATACATCAGATAAGTCAGGAGATAACTGGCTTCAGTTCTGAACACGCCGCGCTTCATATATTGCTTTGTAGAAGCTACAATTTTATCTTTAAGAATCACAAATCCGCTGTATCTCTTCAGCCGTGAAATAATCTCGTGATCCTCGTGAAGTAAATAATCTTCTCTGAACTGTCCCGACTTTACAAATAATTCTTTTACGACAAATAAACTTTGATCATTCAATCTCGCAATGTTGATCTTGCGATTGCTAATCCAACTCCACCATTTTAAGAGTAACGGTTTGTAATCAAAAGTCGGAGTAAATAATCCAAAGAAGTTCCCTTGTTGTGTTGCCCGCACTATTTCGTTTGTAAAATTTTTTGGTAAGGAAGACCCAGGCATCAGAAAATGGAGAATTTTTCCTGTTGCTTGTTCTGACCCTAAGTTAAATTGCGCAGCGCGTCCTCTACGGATACTCTGAACCACCGTCGCCCCGGCTTTTTCTGCTTCTCTAATGGTTTGGTCAGAGCTGCCACCATCTACAACAATAATCTCCTTGAGCAATCCTTTGTAAGCATTCTCTTTAAGATTAACAATTGTACTCGCGATGAGACTCTCATCGTTGTAGGTTGGGATAATTACGCTAATCATATCTTCTTCACTTTAAACTTTTCAACTCGAAAAGCGACAATACTTTTTAAAAACTCGTGCCAGCCGCTGTCAAGCAGCAATAATTAAGCGGCTGATGGTTTAAACCGGCTGTGTTCTACATTTTCCCGCATAAATTCCTCTGCACGTTTGTTGATCATGGGAAGTTTCTCCATATATGATACTTCAATCATGGCTACTCCAAAATCCTCCACTACTTTGCCTTTCATGCGATAGAATCCGCGTCCCCGAAAAGGAAACTTTTTGGCGACCTCTGGAAAATGAACCGTGTCGAAGACTTCGCCATCCTTATCCAGGAAGGTTCCGAAATGCATCGACAGACCGCCACGAGTGCGGGTATCTTTTGTAGTTACGATGTAACCAAGAATATGAACCTGCGTTCCTAGTTTGTTTAATAATTCTTTTGCTACTGCATCACCACGATCCGAAGTCTCAAGTAATTTGTATGGATCGCAAAGGGGAAATCCTAATAACTCAATCTCATCAAATGCATCTTCAATATTATTTCTTGTGAGGGGGGGCAAAGGATATTCCTTGGGCGCAGTATCAAATAAGTCAGGTGATTTTTTTCGTGACTTTGCACTGCTGAAGAACAACATTCCTTCCCATAACAACTGCTGCTTATTCTTTCCTGTAAATCGCAGGGCGCCTATGCGGATGAGAATGCGCAGTTGTTCTAGTCCAACGTCAATTCTTCTGAGAAAATTTTCAAGGTCTTTATACGGCCCATTTTTTTCCCTGTCAGTAGGGATCAATTGGCCAATCTTAATTTCAAGACTTTTGAGGTGCACGAAGCCCATATAGATTTGACTTCCTGCTATCGTTGTGAGATATTCACTATTATTCACACATGGCGCTTCAATGATGCCGCCACTCATTCTAGCCTCGTGAAAGTAAAATTCTGTCTTATAAAATCCTCCAAAGTTGTTGATGACACCGACCATAAATTCCAATGGGTAATGTGCTTTAAGAAATAGGCTTTGGTAACTCTCGACCGCATAACTTGCTGAGTGTCCTTTCGCGAAGGAATAGCCTGAAAAGCTTTCTATCTCATACCAGACACGATCAATAATATGCTGCGGATAATTCCGGCTTGGATGTTTACAACATTCGAAAAACCGATCTTTTACTTTTTGAAATTCTTCACGGGAGCGATATTTTCCTGACATGCCTCTTCGTAACACATCAGCCTCTGTCAAAGTAATGCCTGCAAATTCGTGGGCTACTTTAATCACATCTTCCTGGTAAACCATCACACCATAAGTTTCAGCCATCAGCTCATGCATCTTTGGATGGATTGCTTCATAACTTTCACCGTTGCGTACTGCGTGATATCTCTCAATATATGTTCGCATCATCCCTGAACTTGCAACGCCTGGGCGAATGATAGAACTTGCAGCAACCAATGTTAGATAGTCCTCACAGCGCAATTTACCCAAGAGCATTCGCATCGCTGGTGACTCTACATAGAAGCAACCTATCGCTTTGCTTTCGCGAAGCAGCACCTTGATTTTTTCATCTTTTTTGAAATCATTGAAACGATGAATATCGATATCAATTCCTTTATTTCTTTTTACATGAACCACTGTTTCTTTAATATGCCCAAGACCGCGCTGACTTAAAATGTCAAATTTGTAGATTCCAAAGTCTTCAGCGTTGTGCATTTCAAAGTGCGAAACAGGATATCCCTTGGGAGGAAGATCTGTTGCTGTATAGGCGTAAATTGGTTTTTGAGTGATGAGTACACCTCCCGCATGAATGGAAAAGTTCGCAGGTAATTCTTTCTCAACAATGTAGTCCGCGTACCTGCAAACTAATTCCTTGATGTGATCACAATTTCTTTGCTGATTCGGATTTTCAACAAGTTCGTCTATCTCTTCTTTTGGGAGCCCAAAAACCTTAGCGAGTTCACGCATGATGGAACGCCCCTGATAAGTTACGTGTGTGCCAAGAAGGCAAACGTGATCATAACCATATTTATGGAAAAGATAATCGTAAATAGCATCCCGATTGTCCCAGGAAAAATCAATATCAAAATCAGGCGGAGTAGTGCGTTCTTCGTTCAGGAACCGCTCGAAGTATAAGTTTAGATCAATAGGGTCCACGTTAGTAATACCAAGACAATAGGCCACTGTACTGTTTGCTCCGCTACCTCTTCCTACAAAATCATAACCTTTTGATTTTGCAAATCTGATGAGATCAAAAGAAATGAGATAATAAGCTGTAAACTTTTTATCCCGAATAATGCGAAGTTCCTTTCTGATTCTTTTTCTGATCTTTTCTTTGTCATCGCTTTCGCTATATCGAAATTCAAAACCTTTCCACGTCGCTTCTTTTAAATATGCGAGGTCTTCTTCGAGGCTTTCCGTAAAAAATTCTTTGTTTTTATCTTTACCCAACTCGTAGTCAATGTTACACTGCGTAATGAGCGCCTTTGTATTTTCTATCAATTCAGGGTAACGCTGAAATTGCTTTTCTACATCCTCCTCACAAAGCATATACTCGTCTCTATTTGCCTGTTGATGTTCTGGTAACTTGCTCAGTAAGGTGTTATTTGCAACAGACCTTAAAAGACGATGTGCATTAAAGTCTTTGTATACGAGCTTTCCGCCTTCCTGTTTTTCCGGAGGAAGAAACGTTACCGGATGTAGAACAACAAATTTGTGCTGGAATTCCTGTTTTGACGGATGGATCGAAAACAGGTGAAGCTGGCCCTTTTTAACACCAATAAATTCATTTGGTTTTAATTGTTCCGGTTCAATTTTCTCAAATGGATAAACTAAGAAAACATCTTCGGATGCTGGTCCTCCCTGCGGAAATTGCTGATTTTCCCGATTATGATAGGACAAAAACCTACTAATAATTTCGAAGCCGGCGTTATTTCTGGCAATGGCGATATACAGTAATTCATGCTCCCGTCTAAATTCAACACCAACACCAATATCCAGCTGATAAGGAGTTTGATCAAATTTGGTTAATCCATTTTCACGTGGCAAATTTTTATCGCGCATGCGCAACATTTCCATATAGGATGCCGTGTTGTTGATCTCCGTCAGAATTAGTTTGTGAACGCCACACCGTTTTGCTTCTTCGAAAAGTGCTTTTACTGGTAATGTCCCATATTTAAAGCTGAAGCCTGTATGACAGTTGAGAAACATTTAAAGATACTTTTTGACGCTGCCGTAACTTAATTTATCCAAGTGGAATTTCATGAAAAGGATTCCATCCATATACTCCCCTGATGAGAATTTGAATTCTATCACACACAAAGTATTGATCGTACGATCGGCTATTGAAATTTTCCCAGGCCTTATCGAAATCAACAATACCAAGCCTTTTCGCAATTGTGATATGCGGTATGATGCTTCTCTTTTTATCAATCAACTTGCTTAATACATTTTGAACGGGTGCTTGTCAGCTATATTTAAAACTAACGACCGCTTAATTCCATGCTTGAAGGTTATAAAGTTTTTTATCACGATGGGGAATGGCGCTATACTTTGCGCTACACGCTCCATTTCTTTCAATATCAGATTTGGATTAGCTGTATCAATCGAAAGTGTAATGTGCCCTATTGAATGGTAGCTTTCAAATGAATGACCTATAATAGTATGAACCTCGTTTTTAAACTTTCTAATATCTAACAAGATGTGTTTGGGTGGCGATATAAGAAAGAATAGTTTTTCAGTTGTTTGTTTAATCAACATCTTTAAAATTTTTAATTACCTTTTTTCAACTTCACTTTTTCCTCGGCTTTTTAAATACGAGACCACATATCTGATCTCGCTAAAACTGTAATCATCACCTAACCGTTCTTTTATAGGAGTGAGCCGTTCACTGCCAACTTGTTCTATCGCTTTCTCAATAAATGACAATCTTGACGCTTCAAGAAATTTTTCAATAGGTAACTTTCCTTGTTCAATATAAAATGCCAAATGTCCTTCAATTGTTATAGGGCTATATCCACGTATCTCTGCTATTTCCTGAATTGATTTACCTTCCAGGAAGAGTTCACAACTTTGTTGTTTTGTTTCTGTCTCTTTTTCTGGTCTCGGCTTTCGTATTCGCTTGGGTGATTTTAATTGAATACGCGATTTCAGATTAAACTCTTTGCAATATGCAGCCACGACATCCCAAAATTGCTTTCCATACTTCTCTAGCTTAATTTGTCCAAATCCCGAAATTTGTGTGAACTCATCTTTGTTATGTGGAAGGTACGTAGCTAGTTCTAATAGGGTGGCATCAGAGAGCACGATGTAAGCGGGGACATTTTCTTCTCGTGCAAGTTCTCTCCGAAGATCTTTTAATTGCTGCATGAGTGTTGATTCGTAAGGAAGAATTTTTTCTGGTACACCGTTGAGTACTTCTGATCTTTCCTTCACTTTTGCCAGCATTACTTTTTCTTTCCCTTTCAGTACTCCATTACTTTTTTCGCTGATGCTGAGTACTGGATACATCCCTGCTGTTTTCAGCAGATAACCATGCTCTATTAATTGCTGAAGAATATTTGTCCAACTTTCTTTGCTCATGTCCGCCCCAGCGCCATAAGTTTTTACTGCTTTATGTTCCTCCTGTATTTTGTTCGCATTCGAGCCTCTTAAAAAATCAATGACATAGCTTGCACCAAATTTTTCTTGAAGACGGATAACGGCAGAAATAATTTTTTGAGCTGGTATCGTGGCATCGTATAACTCGAAGCTGCTTAAGCATACATCACAATTACCACACTGGTTATCGGCCTGCTCATCAAAATAATTCAGTAAGTATTTTCTTCTGCAGGTCATCAGTTCTCCATAGCGACTCATTTGATCAAGTTTTTTCAACGAGACCTCAGTCTGTGCCGTATTGCCTTCAATCGTAGCGAAGTTCTTGAGTTTCATTACGTCCGCAGGAGAATAAAATAGGAGGGCTTCGCTATTTAATCCATCGCGTCCAGCCCGCCCTGTTTCCTGATAGTAACTTTCAACATTTTTAGGGAGATCAATGTGTACCACATAACGCACATTTGATTTGTCGATACCCATTCCGAAAGCAATAGTAGCTACCATGGTCTTAACTTCATCGCGAAGAAACATTTCCTGATGCTTTGCACGTTGTGTTCTTTCCATGCCGGCATGATAAGCCAAAGCCTGAAACCCTTCACTGATCAAGTCTTCACATAGGCTTTCGGTTGTTTTTCTTGATAAGCAATAAATAATTCCGGATTCCTCCTTTCTATTTTCCAAAAAGTTAAGAAGCTTTTCGAAGCTGCCCGACTTCGGCTCAACCGTATATCGAATGTTAGCCCGATTGAAACTGGAAATAAAAACAGATGGGGCTTTTAAGTCTAGCTTCTCGACAATATCTTTTTGCGTGAGGTTGTCTGCAGTTGCAGTAAGGGCTATTACAGGGACGCCTGCCAAAAAAGTCTTAAGCTTGGCCAGCATCAGATACTCAGGCCTGAAATCGTGACCCCAATGTGATATGCAATGCGCTTCGTCTATCGCAATCAGACTAATTTGAAAAGATTTTAATGTTTGGAGAAAGAATGCATCGTTACCGAGTAATCGTTCGGGTGCGAGATACAATAGTTTTATTTTCTTTGTTCTTGCCTTATTAATTATTTCTTCCTGCTCTTGAAAACTTTGAGATGAATTGATAAACGCTGCGTCTACGCCATTGAGTCTCAAGGCGTCAACCTGATCTTTCATCAAAGCAATGAGTGGGGAAATAACGATGGTTAATCCTTCAAACAGCAGAGCAGGTATTTGATAGCAAAGCGATTTGCCTCCACCGGTAGGCATGAGCACAAATGTATCTTTTTTGTCAAGTACCGACCTGATTATTGCTTCTTGTTCTAATCGGAAAGAAGCATAACCAAACTGCTGTTGAAGGATCTGGAGAGGGTCCATAGTATTTTATTATTCAATATGTAAAGAAAACTCAATACCAATTTAAGATTGCTGATCAACGAATGATGATTTTCGAAGTGTCAGCTCGTTTTACAAATCTAAAATCGTTGATCCTCGTTCCTAAATCAAAAAAGTTTTCGAATAAGATACCCAGCCATTTAACATGATGCTTTCTTATCAACTACCAATTTTATTATTGATTCCTGTTCCAGGAAATGCAAATACTGATTTAAGATTGCTGATTAACGAATGATGATTTTCGAAGTACATGCTCGTTCTACAAATCTAAAATCTTTAATTCTTGTTCTTAACTCAACGTGGATTCTTTCAAATAAGATGCCGTTGTTGATGTCATGTCACTATAAGCTCTATGCATTTCCTCCGAAAGGTATATCCTTGTAATGCATCCACTTTCCCTCGGCACGCGCAAGTACTGTAATCCGATCACACAGAAAATGTTGGTTACTATAATTCAGTCCTTTTAAATAAGGCCAACATCTTAGAAAATCGTCAACAGTTAAACTTTTAGCAATGGTAATATGTGGAATATAGTTAGAGTCCTCCTTCACAATTTTCTCGAACATTTCCTGTATGGGAGACTTGTTAACAATGTCCATATAAATTGTTCGAAAAGATCCGTTATAAAAAACATTAAAGTCTTTAAGAAAAACATTAAAGGGTGCCATACTCTGTGCACGTGCCTCAACAAAACGTATCATATGTTTCATGTGATAGGCAGTGTCACTGAATTTAAAAAGTGAAATATGAGCCTTCGAATAACGGTCTTCTAATTCGCGGCCGACCAGGTAATGCACATCATCTTTCAACACCGACACATCACTCATGATGTGTCTAGGTGGTGAGATAAGAAAAAACAATTCTTTTACAGAATGTTCTGTCTGGACTTTTACTTGATAATTCTGTTTCATCTGTTAATATTTTTATTTTTTAAAGACAGATGGAATACCATGCATAACTGGGTTTAGTAAAAACGGATTTTGCTGGTATTTCATAAAATCTTTTCCTTTAAATTTTAATTCAAAGTTGTAATATCGTTTTGTCAACTAATGTCAATGTCATCTTCATCTGCTATTTCAGGTTTCCTTTAAACATGTTCAATTCCATCCGCACGCGGCTGTTAACTTCTATCGTATTGGCCCTCATTAATTTTTCAACACCATGTTTTTGTTTAATGTAATCAATGGCCTGATAGAGATTAATGTCTTCTTCGGTATCATCAAACAAACTGATTTGATAATTACCATGCACCAATCCGCTCAAGCGAACGCCGACTAAACGGATTAACATTCTCCTATTATAGAGCTTGTTAAATAATTCGTGTACAATCTTTAAAAGGATATGATCAGAAGCTGTATAAGGAATTTGTACTTGTTTGGTTTCAGTATCGAAGTTTGCATATCGGATTTTAACTGTCACACATGACGCGAGTTTCTTTTGATCCCGCAAGTTGAAGGCTACCTTCTCAATCATAGCAATCAATACTGATTTCAATTTCTTCACATCAATGGTATCACTATCAAAAGTGCATTCAGTGGAAATAGATTTTTGTTCGCTGTATGGTACTACAGGAGAGTTATCAATTCCATGCGCTTTATTCCATAGTGAAATACCGTTTTTACCGAAAGCGCTGGCCAGAAATTGAACAGGCATTTCCCGCAACGTTTGTACTGTACGTACGCCCATATCATAAAGAAAAGAGGATGTTTGCTTTCCGATCATCGGAATCTTTTCTACTGCGAGCGGAGCCAGAAAGGTTTGTTCTTCTCCTGCAGGAATTTGCTTCTCCGCATCAGGTTTAAATTCACCCGTAGCAACTTTTGATACAAGTTTATTCACTGACATCCCCAATGAAATGGTGAGTCCACTTTCTTTTTTAATCTTGTGTCTTAATTCTTTCGCCCATTTAAATGCACCAAAGTATTTATCCATTCCACTCGCATCAATATAGAATTCATCAATAGAAGATTTTTCAAAAGTAGGAGAGGATTCAGTGATGATCTCCGTAACATCATGAGACGCCTGACTGTAAGCTTCCATATCACCCGAGATCACCGTTGCATCGGGGCAAAGCTGCAACGCAAGGTACATCGGCATCGCTGAGTGCACACCGAACCTTCTAGATTCGTAGCTGCACGCAGCAACCACACCTCTTCGGCTGCTGCCACCAATGATCAGCGGTTTGCCTTTGAGTTTAGCGTTCCTTTTACACTCCACCGCCACAAAAAAGGCATCCAGATCCAAGTGTATGATGTTCCTTTCCATGAGGCTAAATAACTAAAAATATTAGATATAAGTTTTTATTATTAACTAAATTTTTTAGTTTTGAGCTGTCGTTGCCATAGCGGCCCCTCCGTCTCTCTTAATTGAGGGATGGGTGGGATTTAGATTTTTTATTGTTTACAGTTATATAAATGGACTCTGCCTCTGTGCAGGTGGAGTTCTTTTATTGGCTGGTATTAAGCGAATTATTTATTTTGTAAATCGCCTCAACTTATCAATTATGGTCATTAGCAAGAATCTGAAGTTCCTTCGTACCCAACACAGCCTCACCCAAAAGCAACTCGCTGAAAAACTTGGATTGAAACAAGCTGCCATTGGCGCTTACGAAGAGGAACGTGCAAGCCCTCCGTTGTCGTCTCTGCTTGACTTCTCCAAAATATTTAAGGTTAACCTTGATCTGCTGGTCAACCACGATTTAAGTAAGGTTCCTCAAAAAGAATGGAAAGCGCAGCAGCTTTCACGAGGCAAGGAAATTCTCGCCATTACAGTTGACAAAGACAACAAAGAGAACGTTGAATTGGTATCGCAGAAAGCATCTGCCGGATATTTAGCTGGATTTCAGGATACAGAATTTATTCAGGAGCTTCCTAAGATCAGTCTCCCCGTACTTCCGCGTAATGCAACTTACCGCGCTTTTGAAATCCAAGGCGATTCAATGTTGCCAGTACAACCAGGCTCACTTGTATTTGGTGAATATGCCGAAGATCTTTTCTCCGTGAAGAATGGGAAGCTCTACGTTCTCGTATTGAAAGATGGTATTGTCTTTAAACGTGTTTATAATTTTCTAGAGAAAGAAAATAAACTATTGCTCGTGTCTGACAATCGCCAATATGCGCCTTATACTATTCATGCAGAGGATGTATTGGAGATATGGAAAGCACATGCTTTCTTTTCAACTAAATTTCCCGATGCAGACGCACAGAGCTCATCTACGCTAACAGAACAACTCGCCTTGCAACTCTTTCAATTGCAACAGGAAAAGAAAAAAGCAAAGTAGTAAGACGGATCACCTAATATCGGCAATCAACTTTTCGCGCATTTGAAATTGCCCCACGTATCACCTCGCCCCATTAGTTTTATCAAGGCTCATAATCTGCCATAGCCTGGTGAGGTCCTCCCATTTTTAGGACAGTTCAAAAATATAAAATCGGGTTTCTGTGAGGTCCTCCCATTTTTAGGACAGTTCAAAAATATAAAATCGGGTTTCTGTTCATATCTTTTTCGTATTCATCAG